>Ga0114997_10001025_pt1 | contig 23140 bp, 22 predicted proteins | sample ArcticOcean_MG_C_2_FD_87045 | JGI IMG/M metagenome (GOLD analysis project Ga0114997, IMG submission 87045) | Marine microbial communities from western Arctic Ocean - ArcticOcean_MG_CB4_136 | ecosystem: Environmental > Aquatic > Marine > Oceanic | place: Arctic Ocean: Canada Basin | collected...
ATCGGCCCACGCGCCGGTCGACAGGAGATCGAGCATCTCATGACGGCATCGGGTGCCCGGTCGCTGGTGAGCCCGGCGACGCACAGAGAACACGAGTTCGTCGAGGTCGCGGGCGCGTGGATCGCAGAGAAGCGGCTCGACTGTCACGTCGTCGTCGAGGGCACGAACCAGCACGCGACCATCGACGGCGCCCCGATGCGGCGCTCGCCGGTCGACGAGCAGCGTTCGCCCGGTCTCCGGGAGGACGAGGTGTTCCTCATGAACTCCACCTCGGGCACGACAGGGCTTCCGAAGCTCGTCCGGCAGACGATGAATCGCTGGTATGCGTTCCATCGACTGGCGGTCGACGCCGGCGAGTTGCGGGCCGACGACGTGTTCATGAGTGTCATCCCCACACCGTTCGGATTCGGTCTCTGGACAGGCCACTTCACACCGACGTTGCTCGGCGCGCCGTGCGTCGTCATGGAGCGATTCAGTGCGAAGGAGATGATCGAGACCATCGAGCGACTCGGTGTCACCGTGCTCTCCGCGGTGAGCACCCAGTTCGTCATGATGCTCGCCGAGCCTGCCCTGGCGGACCACGACATGACCTCATTGCGGGTGCTCTTCACCGGCGGAGAGGCGGTCCCTCGCGAACGGGCTGCTCGATTCGAGGACGAGACGGGCGCGGCGGTACTCCAGTTCTTTGGGTCCAACGAGACCGGCGCGCTCAGCGCGACGCGGTTGTCCGACCCGGCGGAGCGACGCCATACCACCGCGGGCCGCGTGATCCCCGAGATGAAGGTCCGCCTCTTCGACGACGACGGCATCGACGTGACGACGTCGGGCGGGCCGGGCCAGCCCGGCTGTCGCGGGCCGGTGACATGCCACGGCTACCACGGCGACGAGGAGGCGAACGCGGAACTCGTACGGCCCGACGGGTGGATGCTGATGGGCGACATCGTCGAGATCGACGACGAGGGGTACCTCCGCGTCGTCGGCCGGAAGTCCGACTTCATCATCCGCGGGGGGAAGAACATCAGTGCATCCGCGGTGGAGTCCGCAGTGTTGGGTGTTCCGCGCGTCTCGATCGTCGGCGTGGTCGCCGCCCCTTCGGCGATCTACGGCGAGCGGGTGTGTGCCTACGTGGTGCTCGACGACGACAGGTCTATCTCACTCGAGGAGATCTGCGACGACCTTCAGGCGCGCGGCATCACCAAGGAGACGTGGCCGGAGTTCCTGGTCGTGGTCGACGAACTCCCGGTGGCGTCCGGCGGCAAGGTAGCGAAGGCGTCGTTGCGTGAGGACGCTGCCGCCCGCGTCGTATCCGGCGAGCTGGTGACCTGATCGGTTCGCTCGGTCCCGCTCCCGTCGCGGTTCTCGCCGTTGCCGAGACCGCTACCAGCTCTCGGGGTCGTCGACGACGGACGCGGGCACCGGATGGCGGTATAGCTCGGCCGCGTTCTCCCAGGTGATCCGGCGCTGATCGGCTTCGGGAAGCCACCCGATCTCGCGCTCGACGACCTCCTGCGTGTTGGGCCAAGTCGAGTCGCAGTGCGGGTAGTCCGACTCGAGCAGGATGTTGTCGATGCCGATCCGCTCCCGTTGGACGAACGCCGAGGGATCCTCCACCGCACAGAACCAGAAGTTGCGGCGGAACACCTCGGACGGTGTCAGCTCCGACGTCCACGTGCCGTACATGTCGTGATAGCCGAGCATGTGGTCGAGCCGGTCCATCAGCCCGGCGACCCAGCCGATTCCGCCCTCGGAGAGACAGATCTTGAGATCGGGAAACCGCAGGGGCGCCATGGAGTAGAGCCAGTCGACCGCCGCATAGATCGCGTACGCGAAGAACAGCACGCCGACGACATCGGGGGGTGCGTCGTCGGAGGTCGACGGCGACGCACCGGCGGAGCCGATGTGGAGGTTGACGACCGTGCCGGTCTCGGCGCAGGCGGCCAGGAAAGGGTCCCAGTGGCCGGAGTGGATGGTCGGGAAGCCGAGTTTGTTGGGAGATTCGGAGAAGGTGACGGCCTTGAAACCCCGTTCGGCGTTCTCGCGGATCATCGCCGCGCCGACGACGGGGTCGAGCAGCCACGGGATCTGGCAGGGGATGATCCGGTCCGGGTAGGGGCCGGCCCAGGCCTCGAGGTGCCAGTCGTTCCACGCCCGAACGGATGCCATCGCAAGTTCGGGGTCGTTCGTGACGGTCTGAAGTCGTTGGCCCGCGAATCCGGGGAGGAACGACGGGAAGTTGACCGATGCGTAGACGCCGTTGAGATCCATGTCGCGGATTCGGGCATCGATGTCCCACGCGCCCTGCCGCATCTCGTCGAAGCGGGTCGGCTCGAAACCGTACTCCGACACGGGTCGTCCCACCACGGCGTTGAATCCCACGTTGGGGAGTTCGACGCCGTCGTAGAGCCAGGCCTGGCCGCCGTTGTCGGTGTCGACGACGCGGGGCGCCCGGTCGATGAGATGGCGGGGAATCCGACCCTCGAACGTGTCGGGTGGTTCGACGACGTGGTCGTCCGCGGAGATCACCAGGTGGCGTCGCGGTGCCCGCGGCGGATCGGGGAGGAAGGTCGTCGTCCGTTCGTCGCCGGTTGCGGCGGTGGTGAACGACAGGTCTTGGGCAAGGTCGTCGAGGCTGCGCATGAGGTCGCTTTCGTTGTGGATCGGGGACGTCAGTCGAGAACGTCGGGTTCCTCGCGGATCAGCTGGCGGGCCAGGCCCTCGAAGTAGACGTCGGCCCCGCGTTCCATCAGCGAGATCTTCATGCCGGCAATGAGTCCGGGGTCGAGTGGCAGTGGGTTGACACCCGTTCGCATTACATCCAGCGACATCCGACAGATTCGATCGATGCTCGCGGCGCGGTACGTTGCTTGTTCGATGGTCTCGCCCGTGATGATCACCCCGTGGTTCGCGAGGATGACGACGCTGGCGTCGCCGATTCGGTGAGCGAGATCGGCCCCGAGTTCGGCCGAGTCGACCTCGCCGGTGTACTCCGCGACGAGCCCGAGGTCGCCATCGAACATGCAGGCTGTCTGGTGCACGAGGCCGGGGAGTACACCGATCGCGGCCAGGACGCTGACGTGGTACGGATGGTTGTGGACGACGACGCGGGCGTCGGGGCGCATGCGGTGGAGTTCTGTGTGGATGTGGATCGCGGGCGTGACATCCCACTTGCCGTTCAGGACGCGCGCTTCGGTGTCGACTTCGCAGATGTCGCTCGCTGCGACCTCGCGCCACCACAGGCCCCACGGATTGACCAGCATCGAGTCGTACCCGGGCCGTTGCCAGGTGATGTGGCCGGCGATGTTCTCCGCGAACCCCTCGCGAGCCAACCAGCGAAACGCAAGTGCGAGTTTCTGCTCGTCGGTGAGATCGTGGCCGATTCCCGGGGTGATGCTCGGTGCCCACACGGCGTATCCGCCCTTACGCGGCGCGGCGCCCGATGGGGATTCCATGTCATTGTCGTGCCGAGTGGCGGAAGACGTCATCTTCTCTATGATTGATATATATGACGAAACTGTCAAGCTGGAGCGCCCTCGAGGAGGCGCCGACATGAAGCATCCCACGAGCGGGTCCTCTTCCGCGGCCTTCGATGCTGCCATCGACCAGGTCGAGTCAGAGGGCTGGGCGATTCTGCCGGATCTGATTCCTCCCGAACTCGTGGATCGATTGCGCACTGGCGCAGAGCGCACCATCGAGCGCTCGGGGACGCGCTACGGCGCCAACGTGTTCCTGGGTCACCACACTCGCCGGGTCTTCAACCTGTTGTCCCACGACCCGGTCTTCGCCGAGGTGCCGATCCGCCCCGACGTCCTTCGGATCGCCGAGCGGGTGCTCGACGAGGATCTGCTGCTCTCGTCGCTGACTGCGATCGAGACCCACCCGGGCCAGGCCGCGCAGCCACTGCACGCCGACGACGGATCCATCCCGTTGGCTCGCCCCCACGAACCGCTGTTGCTGATCGCGATGTGGGCGCTCACCGACTTCACCGCCGAGAACGGGGGCACTCGTCTCGTCCCGCGATCCCATCTCGCCGATCGCCGGCCCCGCACCGAGGAGGTCGCGGCGACAGTCGGCGTGGAGATGAGTGCCGGGAGCGTGCTCGTGTACAACGGCTCCCTGTGGCACGGCGGGGGCGGCAACCGCTCCGCCGACCGGCGGATGGGCATCGTCTGCAACTACTGCGCAGGGTGGCTGCGACAGGAGGAGTCGCAGATCCTCGGTTTGACCAGAGAACGGGTCGCCGAGTTCCCGCCCCGACTGCAGCGGCTGGTGGGGTACGGCGTCTACCGCGGGCTTCAGGGTCACGTCGCCGGGGTCAACCCCGGCGCCTGGGTCAACGAGGACACCGAGAGCGACCTCGTGTGGAACCGGATGCGTTGACGGCGGGTTCAGGCCGGTCCGCGGCCTGAATCCCCTGCGCCCAGCTGCGTCCGGGCCGCCCCGAGTGCCGCACTGAGCCCGCTGCCGGCGCCCACTTCCAGCGCGGTTAGGGAACCGAAGGAGGTCTCGAACAAGGCAACATCCTTCTCGAGAAGGTCATCGACGATCACCGCGAGGTTCTCGCCCATCCAGCTCGCTCCACTCGACGTGGTCAGCACCTCGTCGAGGCGTTCGATGTCGAGGCCGTTTCGAACACCCGCAAGCAGGATCTCGGCATGGCCGCGAGCGTTGTAGGCGGCGAGTGCGTTGTTGTGGAGCTTTGCGGCGGTCGGCTGTCCGTAGTGATCGAACACCACCACCCGCGACGCGAGGTGCGCCAACAGAAACTCCTGATCCTCGGCCGTCAGCGGCCCCGCCGCCATCATCGTCAGCGTGCCGTCGAGCGCGCCGGAACGTCCGCCCGACACCGGGAGCTCGACGACCCGGGCGGGGGCGGAGTCGTGGACGCCGAGGCCGGTGGCCGCGTCGATGTCGAGCGTCGTCATCACGAAAACCGTGACCGGCACACCCGATCGACGCACCTCTCGTAGGACGTCGTGTGCCTGCTCGGCCGTCCTCACCAGGACCACGACCCGGTCGTCGCGACGAAGTGTCACATCGGACCATGCGCCGAGCGCGGTGCGACCGGTCTCCGCCTCGAACGTCGCTCGAGCCTCCGCGACCAGATCGACCCCCACCACGTCGACACCGGTCGCCGCGAGGCGGGTCGCGATGGCCGCGCCGATGTTGCCGAGTCCGATGACGTAGCAGCTGCGGGTTGTGGTCATGTGGGTTCTCCGAGGGGTGTGGTGGGAAGGGCCAGAATCAGGGTCTCGTCGATCTCGATCGAGAGTCGTTCCGGACTGTTCGGATGCAGGACCGCGAATCGAGGCACCGACGTGCGGCTGAAGAGGAGCAGCGGCGCATTACCGGCGGCGAAGGTCCACCCGATTGGTCCGAGCCGCACGCGCAACGGGTGCCGCCCGTAGCGGGACGGTACGGGCGCGGCGGCTTCGAGGACGACGACCGCCGTGCCGTCGGGGGCCTGATCGAGGAGTCGCACACACAGGAGGCCGTCGCGGTCAGCGCCCGCTCCGGGGCCCGCGGTCACCGCGGTGACCCGCAGGTCGACCTCGCCTGAGACCCGCAGCGGCTCGTCGAGGACATCGCCGACAATGGAAACGACATCGGCTTGGTCGAGCAGATCGTCGTGACGGCGCGGGCCGGCCAGCGCCGCGACCTCCATGCCGGGAAGGAAGCTCTGCCCGCCTCTCGTCGGTACGGGACCGAGCGTCGACCTGGGCACCAGCACCGTATCCGTCGTGGCGGAGCGGCGCTCGTGGCCGACGAGGCGAAGCGAGCCGTCGCGGCCCGAGTCGACCCCGAGGCGACGCTCCTGTGCACCGCGAATCGGCCACGCCGCATGCTCCGTCCAGACGTTGTCGCCGCACTGAAACGCCCGGACCCGCGGTCCACCGGGGTCGGCCCCGCCCGAGAGACACGCCCGGAACCAGTCGAGCTGTTGGGTTGCGAGTCCGGCGGCGGCGTCCGATCCCTCGGGTCCGGCGTCCCAGTCCGGGTAGACCCCGCTGAACCCGCCACCGTGGGCCCAGGGTCCGATCACCAGGCGAGACGCCGGGTCGTCGGCCGAAGATGCGAAGGAGTCGAGTGTGCTGCGGGCGAAGATGTCGAACCATCCGACAGTGGCGAAGACCGGAATCGGGCATCGACGGGGGAGTGCCCCACCGGCCGGAGGACGACTCCCGTCGAGCCAGCCGGAGAGGAACGGCAGGAGGTCATGCAACGCGGAGTGGTCGAGCTCTCCGCCGAGGAAGGCGGCGGGGTCGGCGATCAGATCGCTGAGGATTCTCTCCTCCGTCTCGTGCGCTCCCGGAGCCCGTTCGAGGATCTCCGGCGCGAGGTAGCGAACCGTCCACCAGAGAACGAAGCCCGATTCCAGGACGCCGGAGGGCCTGATCCAGTCACGCGGGTCGGCGCCGGAGAGCGTGGGTGCGATGGCTCTCAGCGCGTCGTGTCGCGCCTCGACGGCGAGCCACTGGTTGATGGCCGCGTAGGAGCGTCCGAACATCCCCACCGTGCCGTCGGACCAGGATTGCTGTTGGATCCAGTCGAACGTGGCGACCGCGTCCGCTTTCTCGTCGACGAACGGGACGAACGTGCCGGTGGACTCGCCTCTCCCGCGACAGTCCTGGGTGGCGACAACGAAGCCTTCTGCGACAGCCCGCGAGACATCCAGGGCGCCATTGACGATGCCGGGATTGCGCCTTCCGTACGGCACGCGTTGCACGAGGCACGGTCGGCGGTGACGATCGTCGGGGCGAAGGACATCGGTCGCGAGGACGATGCCACCGGGCGCGGGAATCTCGAATGTCTCGCCGACGACTCGATATGGCGGCATCTGCCTTCAGCCGGCGGCTGCGGTCGGCGTCGTCACTGCCGTGTCCGAGAGTGCCGGACCGCTGATCGGGAGGTCACGACGGAGACAGGGGAGAACCTCTTCGGCGAAGAGTTCCATGCTCCGGTTTACCATCCCCGCAGTCATCGTCCCGGCCTGCACCATTGCCAGGAAATTGTCGAACCCGCCGACCTGTCCATGGAATCGGGTCACCTGCTCGACCACCTGATCGGGGGTACCTACGAAGAAGAGCCCGGCCTCGACGAGTTCGTCGACCGACGCATCGACGATCCCGGCGAGTGGAGACTGTGGTGCGCGGCCGTTCGCCGCGTCACGAAGCATCGAGGCGCGTGCGTGGACGTCGATGTAGCCGGGCACGCTCATGAACTGGTCGGCGGTCTTGTTGTTCTGGAGGTACCACTGGAGACTGCGGGCGCCGGCCTGGGCCTCCTGCTCGGTCTCGCCCACGAACACCAGGCCGAGATAGGCGAACTTGTCAGAGCCGGGCGTGACGCCCAGTTCGGCGGAACGCTCGCGGTAGGCGTCGAAGATCTTCTTGCAGCCCTTGGCACCGTTGAGAATCGTCGCAAGGGTGTAGCCCCGCTCGGCCGCCTCGACGGCGGTCGAGGTGCTCTGGGTGGGAATCCAGACTGTCGGGCCGGGCTGCTGGTGGGGCCGAGGCCAGATGTTCACCTGGCGATGATGGAAGTACTTGCCTTCCCACGAGAACGGCCCGTCGTGCGACTCCCAGGCGCGGATGATGAGGTCCGCGGCCTCCCAGAACCGCTCCTTCATGTCGACCGGGTTGGAGTTCTGCGCCGAGATCTCCGCGGGCACACCGCGTACCAGCCCTGCTTCGAGTCGGCCGCCCGAGATGATGTCGATCATGGCCATCTCTTCGGCGACTCGGACCGGGTCGGACCGGTTGGCGATCGGGTTGCCCAGCGCAAGCAGCCGCGCGGTCTTCGTCTCCCGAGCCAGGATGCCGAGCGAGATCGGGGCCGACGGCTCGACGCAGGTGGCGGTGCTGTGGTGCTCGTTCACCATGATGTCGAGCCCGAGTTCGTCGGCCCGCTTGTAGATGTCGTAGTAGCGATGGAAGAGCTCGCGGCCGGTGTCGGGGTCGTAGTGCCGGCTCGGCAGCGTGACGCGCACCGACTCGTAGGTCTCTTCGGGTGGCGTGAAGGGATAGGGCATCTCGGTGAAGACCCAGGTTCGAAACATTCGATCTCCGATCGATCAGGCGGACTTCGGCGGTCAGGACGGGGGTGATGCCAGAAACGTGTGGATCGCGGCGGCAAGCTCGTCGGGAGCCTCCTCCTCGGCGCGGTGGCCCACACCTTCGAGCGCGACATGTCGGGACTCACCCGAGATCAGCTCGGCCCAGCGCTCGCCGAACGACGGTTCGAGCACGAAGCGGTCCTCGGTGCCGGTGACGATCAACGTCGGCGCCGTGAGTCGTACCAGCCGTCGGGCGAGCTTCGGGTCGTGGAGGTAGGGCTCCCATGCGTGGCGGGCGACCGCCTCGCTGGCATGGGCGAGACGCAGGAACTCGTCGTCGTCGAGGGCGCTCAGATCGGGCATGCGCGACGGGTCGCCATAGAGAAGGCGGCGAAGCTCATTCGGGTCGGTGGCCCAGATGTCGGCGTAGGACCGCTCGTCTCTGGCGGTGGTCTTGATGCCGACCGGCGACACGAGCACGACATGGGAGAACAGGCCTTGGTCGAAAACGGCCGCCTCGGCGGTCACCCACGCGCCGAGGGACAGGCCGATCACGGGGGTTGGCGATGCGAACTGAGATGTTGCGTAGTCGCTCAGCACGAGGCCCAGGTCGTCGATCCCCTCGATGTCGTTCGAGCCCGGCGTCACGCCCCAACCGGGAAGATTGATCAGGTGCACTTCTCGGGTCGTGCCCAGCGCCTCGATGAAGGGGTTCAGGAACAGACTTCCGTCCTCGCCGTGCACGAGCATCACCGGCGGGCCCTGACCAGATCGCTCGACCGCGACCGTGGCACTCGTGAGCGATACGTCTTCGACGCGGCGGGTGGTGTCTACGACCTGGTTCATCCGAGAAGCTCCACTTCGTACCTGTCCGGGGCGCCCGGCTGGACCAATGGGATAATTACCTAATCATTTACCCAAGTCAAATCATCTGTCATATTTTGTTGCGGTCACCGGCCCGGATGATCGTGATCGCTAGGCTCCGTCTGGGCCGAGGAGCACCAGTCGGCCCAGAACAACGAGATCGAGGCGACATGACGAGGACGGTGGCGTTCGATGGGAAGTGACAGCGGCGCCTTGCGGGCGCCTCGGCTTGCCGAGATGGCCGCCGACCGACTCCGGGCGCGCATTCTCCGGGGTGACCTCGAGGACGGCGACTTCCTGCCGTCACAGGACCGACTGCTCGCGGAATTCGGGGTGTCGCGACCTACGATCCGAGAGGCGCTCAGAATTCTCGAGACCGAAGGGCTGGTGAGCGTCCGCCGCGGTGCCACCGGTGGAGCGGTCGTCCATCGCCCCTCAGAGGAGAACACCGCGTACAGCCTCGGACTGGTTCTCGAGTCTCGCGCCGTCACCGTTCATGACGTCGGGCTGGCGCTCAAGCGGCTCGAGGCCGACTGCGCCGCGCTCTGTGCCGAGCGTTCGGACCGGGCAGAGTCCGTGGTCCCCGGTCTGCGCCGCTGCAATAAGAGCGCCCGCCGGCAGATCGACGACCCGCTCGCCTACACCCACGTCATGGCCGAGTTCCACGAGAAGATGATCGAGCAGTGCGGGAACGCCACGCTCTCGGTGTTGGCCGGTGCGGTCGAGTCATTGCACCTCGCCCACGTGAAGGCGTGGGCCGAGCGAGTCAGTGAGGTCGGTCGGTTCCCCGACCGCGAGTACCGGCTCGCCGGGCTCCGCGCCCATGAGGACCTGACGGAGTTGATCGCGGCCGGCGACGTCACCGCGGCAGCGGCCCTTGCCCTCGATCACTTCGATCCGCTCCAGTTCTATGTGAGCGAAGATGACTCGGAGCGACCCGTGACCGCCGCCCCGTTGCGCAACACTCGATCGACCCAGGGGCACGAATGACGACGACCGACGCACGGTGGCGGATTGCCGCAGCCCGCAGACTTCTCTACCGCCACGGATGCAACAGCGGCATCGCGGGCCATGTCAGCCAACGAGCCGATGACGGTGTCGGCTTCTGGGTGTCCCCGTTCGAGTTCTTCGACGAAACCGTCCCCGAGTCGGTCATCCGGCTCAGCCTCGACCTCGAGGTGCTGGAGGGCGAGTGCACTGCGTCCCCCGCGGTGCAGTTCCATGCCTCGATCTACGCAGCTCGTCCCGATGTCGGCTCGGTCATCCATACCCACTCGCGCAACGCAATGGTCCTGTCCACCCTCGGAGTGGAGCTGGGCATGTTCCACGCGGCGGCGACGATCTTCGCTGGCCGCCAGGCCTTGTTCCAGGATGACGGTGTCCTTCCGCCGGCCCATGGTCCCGCGATCGTGAGCGCGCTGGGCCACGCCCGGCTGCTGATCATGCGGAATCATGGAGCGCTGGTTGCGGCGCCGACCCTCGAGGACGCCACCGTGGAAGCGATCACGTTCGAGCAACAGGCCGACATCCATCTCTCCGCGGCCCACGCCGGTGGTACACCCATGCAGCCTGCGGAGGTCCTCCAGAATCAGGCCGACTACGACACGCACTACCGGAAGATGACCTGGGACGCCATCCTCCGTCGGCTGCGCCAGAGCGACCCGGATCTCTTCCGCGGACCACCCTCCTGACGGTTCGCCGGCCCGACCGGTCGCCAGGCCCGACACTCGCATCACTCGCGAGGGCTCACTCCGGTCGGCTTGGAGCTCGCAGCACGGTGACGGTCTCGCCGGCCAGGACCGGGCCGTCGTGGTGGAGATGACACGCAACCATGCCACCGTCGTCGTAGGTCGTTTCGGCGGGATCCTCGACCGTGCAGCGTTCGAAGACGTGCGGGCAGCGGGTCCGGAAACGACACCCCGACGGAATGTCGGTGGGGCTCGGCACCTCGCCCTCGAGGACCAGTCGACTGTGCCGGGTCTGCACCTCGGGGTTGGCGTGGGGAACCGCCGACAGGAGCGCCTCGGTGTAGGGGTGCCGGGGGCGGTGGAAGATCTGTTCGGCGGTGCCCATCTCGACGATGCGACCGAGGTACATCACGGCGATCCGGTGGCTCACATGGTGGACGACGAAGAGGTCGTGGGCGATGAACAGATACGCCATCCCGAGCTCTTCCTGGAGATCGGCGAGCAGGTTGACGGCTTGCGACTGTGTCGACACGTCGAGCGCGCTGACCGGCTCGTCGAGCACGAGGAGCTCCGGCTCGACCGCCAGAGCGCGTGCCAGCCCGACTCGTTGGCGCTGACCGCCGGACAACTCGTAGGGGTAACGACTGAGGTGGTACCGACCCAACCCCACCATCTCCAAGAGCTCGGTGGCTCGTTTCTCGGCCGCCGCCCCACGGAGCCCCTTGTGGAACCGCAGCGGCTCGCGCACCAACTGACCGACGGTCATTTTCGGGTTCAGCGAACCGGTCACATCCTGGAACACGGCCTGGACGTTTTGTCGAAGCAGACGCAGTTCTCGCCCCTGGAGCGAGGTGATGTCGCGTCCGTCAAACGCGACCGATCCGTCGGTCGGTTCGATCAGCCGGAGCACCATACGCGCCGCAGTCGACTTGCCCGAACCGCTCTCGCCGACGATGCCCAGTGTCTCGGCCTGGTCGAGCGAGAAGCTGATCCCGTCCACGGCCACTGCTCCCTGCTTCGGCGGCATGCCCGGTATCCGGCTCTCGCGACCTCCGAAGACCTTCCGCAGCCCTTCGACCTGCAACAAAGGCGCGTTCACGACGCCGCTCCTCCCGGCTCGAACGCGGCGTCCGGCACATTGGAATCCCGGGCCGCCACCCGCAGCTCAAGATCGCCATGGCGGACGCAGCGCACTTCGTGCCCGGCCAGGGACTCCAGTGCCGGCGCCGCGTCGCGACACACGTCGAGCGCATAGGTGCAGCGAGGAGCGAAGCGGCAACCGTGCTCGAATCGTCCCGGTCGTGGCGGCGAGCCGGGGATGGTCGGCAGCCGCGTGCCTTTGAGCGCGGGCTGCGGCGCCGCCCGTATCAGCGCTTCGGTGTATGGGTGGCGCGGGTGTTGCAGCGCGTTCCGCACGGCGGCGTTCTCCACCACCTGCCCCGCGTACATCACCATCATGCGTTCAGCGAGCTGCGCGAGCACACCGAGATCGTGGGTGACGAACAGCACCGCCATCTCGAAGTCGCGCTGCAGGTCCTTCAGGAGCTCGATGATCTGGGCCTGGACGGTCACGTCGAGTGCCGTGGTGGGCTCGTCGGCGATGAGGAGTCGCGGTGAGCACGCCAAGGCCATCGCGATCATCACCCGCTGTTGCATTCCGCCCGAGAACTCGTACGGGTAGTTCTTGACGCGCGTGCGCGCCCCTGGAATGCCGACGATGTCGAGCATCTCGACGGCTCGGCTTCGAGCCGCGGAACGCGATCCGTTCTGGTGGGCCCGCACAACCTCCGCGATCTGTTCGCCGACGGTGAAGGCGGGGTGCAGGCTGGTCATCGGCTCCTGGAAGACCATCGACATCGCCGACCCCCGCAGGGTCTGGCGGCCGCGTTTGGACAACTCGAGGAGCTCGGTGCCTTCAAAGACGATCCGCCCGGTCGCGCGCGGGCTGCGAGTCGGCAGCAGGCCCATGATCGCCAACGCCGTCATCGTCTTGCCGGAGCCGCTCTCTCCGGCGAGGCCGACCATCTCGCCTTTGTCGATGGTGAAGGAGACATCGTCGATCACCCGGACGTATCCGCCCTGGGCCGGCAGTTCGACCTCGAGGTGCTCGACGGAAAGGAGCTCCGAGCCGCCGCTGACTGGTGTCGACATCATCCCTCCACCCGACCGAGCGAGTCTCGGAGGCCATCTCCGAACACATTGATAGCGAGCACGGTGGCCGCGATCACGGCACCCGGCACGAACAACGGCCAGGACCTGACCTGGATGTCGTTGAAGGCCTGACGGAGGACTCGACCCCAGCTGGCCGTGGGGTCCAGCACGCCGAGGCCGAGAAAGCTGAGGCTGGTCTCTGCGAGGATCGCCGTGCCGACCGCCAGCGATGCCTGGACGATCAGGGGCGCGGCGATCACGGGCAGGATGTGGCGTCGCATGATGTAGCCGGTCGGTACGCCGACGGCGAGTTCGGCCTCGACGAGCTGTGAGCGCCGGACGGTGCGCACCTCTCCTCTTATGAGGCGAACGAAGATCGGTACGAAGAAGATCGCCAGCGCGAGCACGGCGTTGAACAACCCGGGGCCGAGCGTGCCGGCGACCGCAAACACCAGTATGAGTGGAGGAATGCTCAACAGCGCGTCGACGAATCGCATAAGGACGTTATCGATCCGGCCCTGGTAGTAGCCGGCGAGCATACCGATGGGCAGAGCGAGCGTGAGCGCGGCCGCCACGGTCCCGAGGCCGGCCAGCAGGGAGGTGCGGGTTCCGAACACGACGCGGCTGAACAGGTCGCGCCCGATGTCGTCGGTGCCGAGGAGGTATCCGTCGGTCAAGATGTCGGTGCGGCGCTCTGACAACGTCGCGTCGTTGGGGTCGTGGGTGGCCACCAGAGGAGCGAAGACGCCGACGAGCACGATCACCACGAGGAACACGCTGGCGATGACGGCCGCCTTGTTCTGGGCGAACGCCCGCCAGCGCCGGCCCGAGGTGGGTTCGTCGAGCGTGGCTCTGAGGATGGCGTCCTCGTCGACGGCGCCCGTCGCCGCGTCGAGGACGACGATCGGCGTGGGTGTGTCGTCGTCCACGTCAGCCCCCTTCCGCCCGCAGGCGCGGGTTGAGCTTGAGGAAGGCGAGATCGGAGAGCAGGCTCATGCCGACCGCGATGAGCACCGCGAGCGGCACGATCCCCTGGATGACCGGGAAGTCCTGCTTGAGCACCGCATCGGCGGTGTAGGCACCGAGACCGCCGAGCCGGAACACGAATTCGACGATCACCGCGCCCCCGAAGAGGCGCGTGACCTGCACCGACAGCACCGACACCGCGGGGAGCACGGCCAGGCGGAGTCCATGCTTGAGCACGACGACAGGCTCGGAGAGTCCCTTCGCCCGCGCCGTGCGGACGTAGTCGCTCTCGAGCTCCTCGGACACGGCGGAACGCAGCTGCCGGGTGAGCTCGGCGATCATCGACCCTGACAGAGCGACGACCGGGATGGCGAGATGTTTCGCCCATTCCACGTAGCCGTTCTTGTCGACGGGCGCGTAGTTGGCGAACGGCAGCCACCCGAGCCACTTCGCGAAGATCACCAACCCGAAAATGCCGATGACGAAGTGCGGAACCGACACTCCGAGCGTCGCCGACAGTGTTGCAGCGCGGTCGATGTATCCGCCCCGGTACCGGCCGGCCAGGATGCCCAGCGGCACCCCGACGAGGAGCGAGAGGAGAACAGAGCCGAGCACGAGCGAGCCGGTGATCGCCCAACGGTCCCCGATCTCACGGGTGACGGTCCGGCGAGTGAAGTAGCTGGTGCCCAGATCGCCCTGGATGGCGTCGGTAGTCCAGTCCAACCACCGTTCGTGTACGGGTCGGTCGACACGGAGGAACTCACGGACCTCCTCGATCCGTTCGGTGTCGGCATCGGGACCCGCGAGGGTCGTCGCGATGTCACCCGGGAGGAAGGTCGACAGCAGCGCCACGAGAAACGTGACGATCAACAGGATCGGGACCACCGAAAGAATCCGCCGGAGGATCATCGGACCCGCCCGCGAAACGTCGTGCGGAACTCGTTGTCCGGCCCGACCGGCCATGCCGTCGTCATCGCTCGCCCCCTCCCGAACCCAAAGCTACGCCTCCTTACAAACTACGCGTCCGGGCGGGGAGGGGTAACCCCTCCCCGCCCGGATCGTGCGTGTGATGACTACTCCGTCGCCTCGATCCAGATCGACGGTGTCAGGAAGTTGCCCGTCTCACAGGTCGTGTAGCCACGGCCGATGTTGTGGACCTCGGGTCGGAACACCGACAGACCGGCGTTGTGGTAGAGCGGAATGGCCATCGCCTCGTCCATGAGCAGCTGCTCGGCCTGGGCGTAGAGTGCGTTGCGTTCGGCGTCGTCGGCACTGCCGAACGCCTCGGCCAACAGGTCATCAAACCCTGCGGGTGCGACGCCCGATGGGTTAGTGGCCCCGCCGCTCGAATACCGGGTCTCAAGTGTGAGTCCCGCCTCGGAGGATCCGAGAGTGGCGGTGAACGCCGCGTCGAGTTCCTGACGCTCGTAGAGCGCCTTGTTGATCTCGGCCCCGACAACGCTCGTGAGCGTCACGTTCACACCAACATCAGCCAGCATGTCCTGCATCGCTGCCGCGTAGCGGGTGTAATACGGGATCTCGATCTGGGCCACGGTGATGTCGAGGCCATCGGCGAAACCGGCTTCGGCCAACAACTCCAGGGCCAGTTCGGGGTCGTACGGGTACTGGTTCTCGGTGATGCCCTTGGCCGGGCTGCCAGGAGCGATCGGCCCGAAGGCCGGCGCCCCGCCGCCTTCGGTCACGAAGTCGGCGATGGTCTCGCGGTCGATCGCATGGTTCAACGCCTGCCGGACCAGCGGGTCGTCGAACGGCGGCACGGACGCCTTCATGAACAACTCTCCGAACTGCACAGTCGGCGTGATGACGAAGTCGACGGAACCGTCGGCCGCCGCCGCCTCGGCCAGCGCCAAGTCGCTGTCCTTCATCGTCGTGAAGTCGATCTCACCGTCCAAGATGCGATCGATCTGGAACTCGTCGGCCGAGCCGACGTGATCGATCCCGGCAAGGTAGACCTCGTCGACGTTCCACGACGTGGGGTTCCGATCGAGCGTGGCGCCCTCATCGGGAATGTGCGAGACGTAGACGTACGGCCCGGCGCCCACGGCGTTGTCGACGCCGTAGTTGGAGTCTTCGACCGCGGTCGGTGAGGGAACCATGCCGGCGCGACCGTTGAAGATCGACGGCATCACGCCTGCCCGAGGCGCATTCAGGTTCAACTGCAAGGTCAGGTCGTCGATCACGTCGAGCGATTCGATCGGTTCGAGCAGACTCGTGAGGGTCGACAGTTCGTTCGTCTGGGCCCGTTCGATGTGGGCCGCGACGGCGTCGGCATCGAATGGCGCACCGTCCGAGAACAGCACTCCCGCGCGCAGGTGCAGGATGAAGGTCTGCGGATCGGGTGCCTCCCACGACTCGGCGAGCCCGGGAACCAGGGTGCCGTCGGGCTCGTTGCGCACGAGCAGGTCGTAGACCGTCGCGAGCATGGGCGCATCGCAGCGCGCCACGGTGAGCACCGGGTCCCACTGCGGCGGCGGCGTCGTGCCGATCAACCGGAGTCGAGCATCGAGGTCGACGTTCTCGGGAGCGCCGCTGGCGACGGTGGTGGTGGTGTCACCGCTGGCGACGGTGGTGGTGGTGTCACCGCTGGCGCCGTCGTCATCGCCGCACGCGGCGGCGACCATCGACAACGTCAAGAGTATGACCAACGGCATCAACAGCCGTCCTGAAACTTTTCGCATTATTCCCCCTAGGTATGAAAACACTGGCTCTCGGCCACTTTACTGAATCGAGCGTGGTTGCTCGACGCGACGCGGCGACCTAGATAATGATATATCATCATAATGATTGTAGTGACAAATCTAATAGTAACAATCACGAGATGATCTCCACTTCGGAACACTCAACGTCTGCGAGCATCCGCGAACGGTGTGGGCACCCCATCATCGATGCCGACGGCCATGTCATCGAGTTCATGCCTACGGTGTGGCCCTATCTCCGCGAGGCGCTCGGCCGCGAGCGATTCGACGCCTATCGTGCGCCGGCCATGCCGGTCGAGCAATCGATCGGTGGGGGAAGCGGCCAGGCGTGGCGCGAGGCCACGCGCTCGCCGCAGAGCGCCTGGTGGGCGTCGCCGGCGGCGAACACGAGAGACCTGGCGACTGCGGCCCTCCCGCAACTGATATACGAGCGTCTGGACGAGTTCGGACTCGACCTGGCCGTGCTCTTCCCGACTCGGGTGTTGGGCAGCGGCCGCATCGAGGCGGCGTTCGAGACGCACGGCAGGGGGGTCACCGACGGAGTCGACGATCCCCGAGGCGAGTTCTCGAGGCTCCACGCCACCGGCGCCCCGCCGGTGGCGCGCGACGAGTGGCGGCACCTGGGCTCCACGGACCCGCAGGATCTCGTGGGTCTGTTCTCTCCCCGCATGTAGTTCGGGTGCGAGGCCGACGATCGTATGATCACCTCTGCGTTCTCTCCGGCGAACCCGGGGACGACCGACCTTCGGCCGGTGTTCAGCTCCGACATCGGCCACTGGGACGTGACCGACATGGCGACCGTCGTCGAGGAGTCGTGGGGGCTCGTCGCCAACGGGTTGCTGACCGAGGCCAACTACCGCGCCTCCGTGTTCGACAACCCGGTCGACCTGCTCGGCAGCGAATTCTTCGTCGGCACCCCGGCCGAGCGAGCGGTCATGGCGGCGGCCCCGAGCGGTCGGCGGGACGTTTGACAGCCACCCCAACATCAATAAGATAGCGACCATGCCTTCTTCGTATCGCGTCATCTCGGCCGATAGTCACATCAACGAGCCGCCCGACCTGTGGACGTCCCGCGTCCTCGCCAAGCATCGCGACCGCGCTCCCCGCGTCGAGCGCTTCGATCAGGGCGACGGTTGGGTGATCGAAGGCGCGCTGGATCCGATCAACTTCGGGGGCAACTGTTCCGCGGGCATGCCGCTCGCGGAGCGCTCGGCCTGGATCAAGGCTGAGGACATCCGACCCGGCGGCTACCTGCCCGCGCCACGGATCGCCGATCAGGACCAGGATGGCGTCGACGCGGAGATCCTCTATCCCACGCCGCGCATCTCGAACTCGGTGTTCTGGAACGCGACCGATCCGGCATTTCACCTGGACTGCATCCGGGCCTACAACGACTGGATGTCGGAGTTCTGCGCCCACGACCCCGATCGCCTCTGGGGCGTCGCCATGATCCCCAACGCCGGTGTCGACGACGCGGTCGCTGAGTTCCGGCGTGCCACCGCCCTGCCCGGCATCCGGGGTGCGATGCTCGGCCAGTATCCCCACGGGGGTGAGGCCATCGATCCGGTCGACGACCCGGTCTGGGCCGCAGCCGCCGAGGCGAGCGTGCCGCTCTCCATCCATGTGTCGTTCGCGACGCAACCGCAGGGCGACAAGCGGCGCATGAAACTCACCGGCGACATGCGGTTCTTTGACGTCCCGGTGCGCGTCTCGCAGTTCGTGAAGTCCGGCGTGTTCGATCGGTTCCCGGAGCTCAGGCTCGTCCTCGTCGAAGTGGACAGCGGCTGGATCCCCTATCTCAAGGAGCAGATGGACGATCGCTTCATGCGGGGCTCAGCCGAGGAGAGGGCGCTCCTGCGTCGGCGCCCCGCCGAGTACTTCGACGACAACATCGCGTCGACGTTCATCACCGATCACTACGGCGTGGCGAACCGCCACGATGTCGGCCTGAGCCAGATGATGTGGTCCAGTGATTTCCCCCACGGCGGATCGGACTGGCCGAACTCCAAGGCCTCGATCGAGAGTCAGACCGACGGCGTGCCCGACGACGAACGACACATGCTGGTCGCCGGAAACGCGATGCGGCTCTACGGCGTGGGCTGAGGCTCGTCCCAGCGACCGGCCGGGGCGGGGTCGACGTCGGGATCGAAGCGGCCATACGGGCCGAGGCTGATGAAGATGAAGGTGCAACCTTCGGGTCCGCCGACTTCTGCGCCATAGGCGAAGCCGCCGTTGACGAAGCGGATCTCACCGGCCCGGTAGGTCGCTTCGCCCTCGACGATCAGGCTGCCTCGCTCGAACACGTAGAGCGTGTCGGACGGGTGCCAGTGCGGCTCGCCCTGCTCGCCCGGGGCGAATTGGACGTAGAAGACGGCGTGGTCGGTCGACTCGTCGACGAGTGTCTTGCGCCATGTCTCCGAGAGCGTGCCGTCGGGGCTCTCCGCCCTGACCGCGATCGGGAGGTCGGCGAGTCGCGTCGGTGTGCGGATCGGGATGGCTGACGGGTTCACGTGGCGCTCGTCATCAGTCGAGCCCGTGACCGACCGCGGCGGTGATACCGCGGGCCTCAAGATCGGCGATGCGGTCGTCGCCGTACCCGAGCTCACGCAGTATCGCGTGCGTCGAGTGACCGAGCGGCTCGGGCTCGCCGATCACCCGTGCTGAGTCGGAGAAGGTGCAGCCGCCGGTGCTGCGCACGAAGGCCGTGCCGTCGGCGAGCGTGGCGTCGATGGCGATCCCGTTCGCCCGGGCGTGCTCGTGCTCGAGGAGGAATCGGCCGTGGTTGATGCTGTCGGCCCGCACGGCTGGAACCCCGGCGTCTTGGCAGCGCCGCTCCCACTTCTCGGTCGGCGCGTTAAGGAGGCGATCAGCGATCACCGTCGCGAGCGCATCGTCGTTGGCGGATCGAGCCGACGCGGTGGCAAAGCGGTCGTCGGCCAGCGAGTCGGTGTCGAGCAGCTCGACGAGCCGGTCCCACTGGTCCGGCGTGCTCGCCTGGAGGAAGAGCCAACCATCACTGGTCGGGTAGAGCCGATGCAGTGCGTGGAATCCGTGTTGACCCTGGTCGGGGAGCGGTCCGTCGTCGTCCTGGCCCGGGTACTGGATGCTCCAGCGCGATACCGCGTAGCCCATCGACGAGAGCATTGTGGTTTCGACGTACTGGCCCTTGCCCGTTCGGTCGCGGCCCGCGAGCCCGAGGAGGGCGGCGGTCGCACATGCCAGCGCTCCGGCGGGATCGGCGTAGGTCCGGTTGATCGGCGGGTTGTCGCGCCCCGCCTCGATCACGCCCGCGCCCGCGATGGCGTTGGGCGACGAGTGGAATCCGGGTCGTCGGGCCCACGGACCCTCCGAACCGAAGGCGCCGCCGTAGACGTAGACGAGCCGTGGGTTGATCTCACTGAGTTGGTCGTAGCCGACCCCGAGGCGCTCGGGTACCCCGGGCCGGAAGTTGTGCAGGAAGACGTCGGCCTTCGCCGCGAGTTCGTGAACGAGTTGGAGCCCTTCCGGCGTTTTGAGGTTGGCGACGATGCTCTCCTTGCCCACCGACGACTTGTCGTAGTCCGACGCGGTGTTGCGTCGGCTGGGGTCGCCGGCCGGCGGCTCGACCTTGATCACCCGAGCCCCGTACTCACTGAGCAGTGTCATGCCGTACGGGGCGGCGAAGAAGTAGCCCAGCTCCAGCACCGTGATGCCGGCCAGCGGCCGCCCCTGGGGCGCAGGAGCAGGGGGTTGCGGCCGTGGCACGATGCTTGCCGGTTCGAGTTCGGCCAGGATCTCGTCGGTGTGTTCGCCGAGGCCGGGCTCGGCGCGACCGATCACCGAAGGGGTCCCTGACATGAGGGCCAGCGGCCCGATTTGCAGCGTCGGGCCGACCTCGGGGGAGGCGACCGCCGCAGTCCGCTGATTCTCCGTCGCCTGCGGATGGCGGAGGTATTCCCTGGCCGACAGGAAGGGGTCGCCGCCGACGTCCTCGTCGAGGAAGATCTCCAGCCACTCGTCGGCGGGGCGAGTTCGCATCGCGTCGGCGAGGAGCCGCTGCACCCGTTCGAGTTGATCGACGGCGAGCAGGTCCGGCATGTTCTCGAGGCCGGGCTCGTTGAGGAGGTCTTCGTGGCCCACCACCCGGAGCCAGTTACGAAACAGGTGGGGTTGGCGGCTGCACATCTGGATGAAGCGGTCGTCTCTGGTACGCGCGGTCATGAACGCGAGCGGCATGACGCCGAAGACCCGGCCCGACGGGTCGGGCTCGTGGGTGCGATGACCGAATCCGCTCACCATGTCGTAGGAGGCGAGCGCCTGGAGAAGGCTCGCGTGGACCCGTTGGCCCCGTCCCGATGTGTTGCGCTGGTGCAGCGCGGCGAGCGCTCCTTGTATCCCGAGCATGGCGGCGCCATAGCTCGCGATCGGCACCGGAGTGAAGATCGGGCCTTCTCGATACCCGTTGAGCGATGCCATTCTCCCGGTCCGGGCGGCCACGATGTGTTCGTAGCCGGGTAGATCCCGGAGGGGGCCCTCTTCGCCGAAGCCGGTAATGACCACACTGACCAGGCCCGGGTTGATGCGCTCGAGGGTTGCGTGGTCGACCTGGCTTGCTGCGGCTGAGCCGCGCCGCCAGTCGGTCACCATCACGTCGGCACTGGCGACGAGGCGCTCGAGATCGTCGCTCCGGGCCGGATCGGTGAGATCGAGGACGAGGCTGCGTTTGCCACGATTCCAGACCTTGAAGCCGTCGTGTGCCCGGGTCGGATCACCTGCCGGGGCTTCGAGCTTGATCACGTCGGCTCCGTTGTCGGCGAGCACCATGCCGACCATCGCGCCGGCCATGTGCCGGCTGGCATCGATGACTCGAATTCCCTCTGCTGCCGTGGTCATTCCGACGGTGCCCTCTCGTCCGGCTCGCATCCTGTTGTATTAATCATTACTATAAAGGGAGAACGCAGACCAGCCGGGGGAGCGATGCCCAACGTCAGACCGATCCGCAGCCTCCTGTTCATTCCGGGCAACCGGGCGAGCTGGATGCCGAAGGCCGATCGTGCCGGTGCCGATGCGGTCGTCTTCGATCTCGAAGGTTCGCTCCCGCACGACCTGAAGGACGACGGACGGCGCGAAGTGCGCGATGTGCTCGACCGTGCCGATGATTTCGATGCCTCGATCCTGGTGCGGATCAACGACATCCGGTCGCCCCACGCGGTCGCGGATCTCGACGTCCTCGTCGGCCCGGGCCTGGCCGGGATCCTGCTGCCTCAGGTCGCGGGCGTCGACGACGTGCGTCGACTCGACGAGGCGCTCAGCGAGCGGGAGGCCGACCGGGGCCTGCCGCCCGGATCGATCGTCATCGACCCGCTGATGGAGACGCCGATGGCGCTGCTCACCGCATACGAGATCGCGACGAGCACCGAGCGCATCGCCTACATGGGTGCCGGGATCTCGAAACGTGGCGACATCGCCCGAACGATGGGATACCGGTGGTCCGACGAGGGCATGGAGACGCTCTATTTCCGGTCGAAGGTGCTGCTCGATGTCCGTGCCGCCGGTGTGGAGAGCCCACTGTCGGGCATGTGGGGCGACGTCGCCGACCTCGATGGGCTCCGCCGCCTGGCCAACCAGACGCGGGGCCTCGGCTACGAGGGAATGATGGTGATCCACCCTTCCCATGTCGAGGTCGTCAACGAGATTTTCTCGCCGTCCTCGGAGGAGATCGCCGAGTGGCAGGAGACGCTTCGGGTGATGGCCGCCGCCACCGAGGCGGGGAGTGGCGCGACGACGATCAACGGGCAGGTCGTCGACGAGGCCCACGTGCTCACCGCTCGTCACGAGCTCGAGCGAGCGGCGCGGTGGGGTCTCGTCACCCCACCCCGTGAGCCCGGCGATCAGCGATCAGCTGACTGACAGATACAACGTCGCAATCAAAGCCTCGGTGACAGGCACTGTTGCGTTGGCGGATCGGGGCCCAACAGCGAGCGTCTTCGGATGAACGCTTCTAGCGCTGCAGAGTCCGCTTCGTTTGCCAGGTACCGGTTCCCGCCAGAGGTGATGTTGCTGGCCGTGCGCTGGTACCTCCGCTACGAACTGTCGTACCGCGACGTCGAGGAACTCCTAGCCGAGCAAGGAATCGAGGTCGATCACGTCACCATCTACCGCTGGGTCCAACGCTTCACACCAATACTGATCGACGCGGCCCGGCCATGCCGACACGCGGTCGGTAATCGGTGGTTCGTGGACGAGACCTACGTCAAGGTCGCCGGTAAGTGGCGGTACGTCTACCGGGCGGTCGATCAGCACAGTCAAGTCATCGATGTGTACGTGTCGAAGCGACGCAACACTACGGCGGCGCGACGGTTCTTCGACACGGTCTTGGGTGCATTGTTCGATCCTTGGGCGCGTTGGGGCTCGACAACGGCTGACCTGTTGCTCAGATTGTCTCGGTGAGCTCGTCGAACGCGGCGGCGATTCGCAGGTGCGGGTGTGGGGTTTCGGTTCCTAGTTCGTAGTGGCCTCGGCGCAGGTTCTCGATGAGGGCGTGACCTCGGACCACCACCGAAGCTGTTCGGTCAGTTTTGAGGCCTCGCATCGGTCTCAGCCTGGCCTTGAGTCGACCGTGGTCGCACTCGACCCGGTTGTTGGCGTACTGGTCGGTGTTGTGAAACGCGTCCGGGATCAACTCCTCGATCACGGTCTCCAACGCTTGAGCGAGATCAGTG
>Ga0114997_10001026_pt1 | contig 23129 bp, 21 predicted proteins | sample ArcticOcean_MG_C_2_FD_87045 | JGI IMG/M metagenome (GOLD analysis project Ga0114997, IMG submission 87045) | Marine microbial communities from western Arctic Ocean - ArcticOcean_MG_CB4_136 | ecosystem: Environmental > Aquatic > Marine > Oceanic | place: Arctic Ocean: Canada Basin | collected...
ATTCTTCTTTTAAATTATTTATAAAAGCTCTTTCTGCAGTTAAAAATGAACTGCTATTCACCTTGTTTTTATCTATAATAATAATATTATTTTCTGCATCTGCAATTTACTATTTAGAATACGAATCTCAACCTGAAAAATTTTCAAGTATTACAGAGGCTATATGGTGGGCTACTATTTCATTAGCAACTGTAGGTTATGGCGATGTCTATCCAATTACTGTTGGCGGCAGGGTTTTCGCTACAGTCATATCACTTGTAGGTATTGGAATAGTGGCAATACCCACTGGAGTTATTAGCGCTTCTTTTGTTGAACAAATTAACAAGAAAAAAAATAAAAATTAGAATAGAATTAACTATACTATGATTTTTATTTATAATTAATATCTGTCTTTCTATGAAAAAGAAAATTGTAATTATTGGATCTGGCTTTTCTTCTTTATCAGCATCTTGCTATTTAGCTAAAAATGGATTTGATGTAAGCATTTTTGAAAAAAATACTACCTATGGAGGCAGAGCAAGACAATTTAAAAAAGACGGCTTTACCTTTGATATTGGACCATCATGGTATTGGATGCCTGATGTTTTTGATAATTTTTTCAATGATTTTAATAAAAAAGTTAGTGATTTTTATAAACTAAAAAAATTAAATCCTGGATATGAAGTTTATTTTGGAAATAATGACAGTATTAAAATTGGAGATACTCTTGAAAAAATTTATTCTGTTTTCGAAAATGAAGAAAAAGGCAGTTCCATTAAACTTAAAAAATTTATAAAAAAAGCTCAAGAGAATTACAATATTGCTGTTAAAGATCTCATATATAAAATGCCTGGTATTTCTGCATTAGAAATGATCACTCCATCTACAATAAAAAAAATTGGATACTTTTTAAGTACAATAAAAGAAGAAGTGTCTCGTGAATTTAAAAATCCAAAACTTTCTAAAATACTTGAATTTCCGGTTCTATTTCTTGGAGCAAAACCAAGTGCTACTCCTGCATTTTATAACTTTATGAATTTTGCGGATTTTGGACTTGGAACATGGCATCCAGATAAAGGAATGTATAGTGTAGTTGAAGGCATAGTTGAATTAGCAAAACAACTTGGGGTTAAATTTTATAATAATCATAATGTTGAACAGATATTGGTTGAGGACAAGAAGGCTAAAGGGGTAAGGTCCAATGGTAAAATATTTAATTTTGATATAGTTCTATCAGGAGCTGATTATAATCACAGTGAAACTCTTTTAGAAAATAAACATCGAGGTTATTCTAAAAAGTATTGGTCAAAAAAAGTTTTTGCACCTTCTTCTTTATTGTTTTTTGTTGGATTTAATAAAAAAATTAAAAATGTTTCTCATCATACATTGTTTTTTGATGTTAATTTTGATGATCATGCTAAAAGTATTTATGATCAACCGGAATGGCCTAAAAATCCTCTTTTTTATGGAAATTTTCCTTCTATTACTGACAACGCAATGGCCCCTAAAGGTAAAGAGTCCTGTTTTTTATTAATCCCCATTGCTTCAGGGATTGAAGACAGTAAAGAATTAAGAGAAGTTTATTTTGAAAAAATATTAAATAGAATGGAGCAATTAACTAATCAGCCATTAAAAAAACATATTTTATTTAAAGAATCTTTTTGTATTAAAGATTTTATAGATGAATATAACTCTTACAAAGGTAACGCATATGGGATGGCAAATACATTAATGCAAACTGCATTTCTTAGACCAAAATTAATCAGTAAAAAAGTCAAGAATCTTTATTTTACTGGTCAGCTAACTGTTCCAGGACCAGGGGTGCCTCCAGCCTTAATCTCAGGAAAATTAGTCTCCAATATAATTATAAGCCATAATCCTGAGGTCTAAAAACCCAATAAACCATTGTGTATTCTTTTTCTTTATCATCAATTAAAGAGTCTATGTACTTAATATTATCTTCTAATTCATAAGAATAGTCACCTAGCTGACCTATAATTTGATCCCATAATTCTAATCTTTTTAAAAGATTATATTTAACATACTTATCTTTTTGGATATATTCTCGATGATCTATCCAAAACTGAGACCTTTTAGTTTCTATTTTTTTTATGTCAAAAACCCATCTGTTTTTTATTCTATTTTCAAAATCCGCTATATAAGTCTTCTCTTCTGAAGCTGTGTTTTCTATAATATACTTTAATGCAGTCCCATCGTATGTTTTGTTAACTTTTCTTCCTAATTCTGGTCCTAAAAATCTAAATGTTCCATCTAATATTATTGCATCGTAAACAACTCTTGGAGGATCAAAGGGATCACGTTGAGTGTAAAAAGAGAATGGGGCAAATCTTTCAGTATCTTCAAAAACAACAAAAATGCTATCATTGTCTATTTCCCACCTTTCATATTGTTTTTTATACATATCACTTACCCATTCAATTTGATCTTTATATTCTGTCGTATAAAAATTCATGCTTTTTAATTCATCTCGTAAACCAACTAGATTTTCTATATTAGAAGTTCTATCGTCAAATTCACCCCCCTTTTGTTCTACACCAAAGGATACAAGTACACCAAAAAAAACAATGAAAAAACTAACAATTCCTTCTTTTAATCTGTCATAAAAATCTTTCCATGAAAATCTATCTCCTAAAGTTATTAGTTGAAGAAACCAATTTAACTTTTCAGCCTTAATACCTTGTTCTTTATCTTTAGGAGCCATATTGTTTTAATTATTACAACAACAAAATTATTATTTTTATAATACAAAAGGATTTTTTACATCAAAAAGTTCTGTAAAGATACTTTTTAAAAATAATTCAAACTCTAAAAATAATTCAATGTCAAGGTAATTTTGTAATTCATTTTTAAAATTAAGCTTTAAAGGCATAATAGATGCTTTAGGGTTTCTAAATGAGATTATACCCGAAGTAATTTTTGAATTTTCTTCAAACATGTTCTTACATATATATGAATATAAGAGTAATTGAAACATAGGTCCCATTTTAAAATCATTTCTTAACTGATTAAAATCTTTAAGAATAAGATCTTTTAATTGAATTGATCCAGTTTTGTAATCAATAATTCGAATTTCTCCATCAAAAATATCAATTCTATCTATTTTTCCAACTAATTTGATTGGAAATAAAAAATTAGAAAAATTTAATTCATAATTAAAATATTTTTCGATTTCAATTATTTTTAAACTGTGACCTTCAAGAATTTGCTTTCTTTCAGTTAAAAAATGATCTGAAATTGTTTTTTTTAGAGTACTCAATAATAATTGATTTCGACCATTAATTAAGAGACTGCCATTGAATATCTTTTTAAAATTATCTAGAAGAGTTGATTCTATTTTAGATATAATAGTATTTAAATTATCAATATTGAGAAAATTGTTTTTATACGGCAGATAAAGTTCTTCAAGTGTGTTATGGACTATTGTTCCTCTATCTAAAAAATTCAATGAAATATCTAACTTTTCAGATTCTTTTATATTTAAAATTCTTTGATTATAAAATTCAATTGGATTATGTAAATACTGTGAGATAGATGACGCTGAAAACCCCTTTTGTGCAATTTTAATTAATACTTCTATAATTTGATTTGATTTTTTAATTTCTGTTCTTTTTTCTATTTGAGGGTAAACTTTAGGAAATTTATTAGTTATATTAAGATTATGTGTTACTAGTCCATCATGTTCAAGTTGATAAATAAACCGACTTTTTTCTCCTCTATGTAGTCCATCATTTTGAGTATTATAAAGTAAAATAATATTTTTTGCTCTCTGCAAAAGTCTATAAAAATGATAGGTATATATCGCATCATTTTCATGGAATGTTGGAAGACCAAAATATTTTTTTAATTCAAAAGGGAAAAAACTAAAATCATTTTTACCCATTGGCAAAATACCTTCATTAAGATTTGTTATAATTACATTCTCAAAGTCTAAAACTCTTGACTCTAATAGCCCCATGATTTGAATTCCTTTTAAAGGAGAACCTGTAAAATTAATTTTGTATTTAATAATTAATTCATTAAAAAAATACTTAAGAGTATTTATTGAATCAAACGAATTATTCTGATGATTTAAATTTTTAAGTTTCTTAAAAATAGTTTCAAATTCATTACTGTATCTGATATTAATTTTTGATTCTTCTAAAGATTTTTTTTTGCTATGACTTGAAGTTACTTCAATTATTTTTAAACACCTATCAATAAATTGGTTTGCTGTACTAAAAGGGCTAAAAAACAGCTTACTTAAATATGAATTATTTATTTTATTATAAATAAATAATTCATTGTAATTAATGTATTCCCAATTATTATTTTTTATAGTATGAATTAATTCTTCAACCTTAAAATCATCATTTTTAAATAAATCTTTTATCCAATCAATGTTTAAAAGATTTAAAAGATTCTCATAATAAAATAGTCCATCTTTAAAGCTATTGTGAAAATCAAAAAATATTTGAAAAAATGTTGACATTATAGTTTTGGATAATGGATAACCCATGGTTGCGTTCCAATCTTTAATATTTTCTGGTAAACCAGAAAGGGTAGGTACTAGTAATTCTTCATTCCCCAATATTACGGCAGTATTAATATTATGATTATTACCAGTAATTTTTTTTATTTTTTTGCCAACAAATTTAGCTTGTGCAACATTTTGAGGTAACCCTATAATTTCAATGTTTTTTGAAAATCTATAATTATCAGAAAATAAATAATTTTTATTATTTCTATAATATTTCCAATTAGATAAATATGATCTTATAAAATTTGAAGAAGAATGGTTCTTGTCTTCAAAAAAATAAATATCAAGATCCCATAAAATTGTTGCTTTTCCTGATTCTAGAAATTCTTGAAAAATAATATTTTCAGATTTATTTAGAGCGTTAAATCCAATAAAAAAATGATGCTTATCGGAAGATTCTATATATATATTTAAAGCGTCTACAGCTTCTCTATATAGCATCCCGACGCTCCCTGCTTCACTTTCAAGAAGAGTTTTTTTAAGTTCAATATAATAAACAGGTAATCGTTTCCAAAATTTTGATTTAAACTTATTTTTTGAAGATTTATCTTTATTCCAAGACTCTAATTCTTCATAAGAGATTAAACTATTGAAGAGCTCTTTAGAATCAACTAAATAAGAATCAATTTCATTAAAATCTTTTAATAAGGCGGGTGACCAAGATAAAAAATCTTCAAAAGAATCTCTTTCTGCTGAAGGAGTGTTTAATGTATATACTTTATAAAATTCTATAATTAATTCAAGCTTTGACGCTTTTATTTTTCCCGAAAGCTTAATAATAAATTCTTCAATACTGAATATTTCTGGGGCAATGATTGACTTGTTAACTAATTTCGATAAAGTATCTAATAAGAATAGTCCAGCTCTTTTATTTGGAAGAATAATGATCGAATCTTCGATTGAATATCCACTTTCAATTATTTTTTTTGATGCTTCTTTTAAAAAAGTTTCCACTGTAAATTTTAATAGCTCTTATTTAAATTGAAGATTAAAGTAAATAATTTAAGATTTAAATCAACAATTAAAGCATATAGATAGCATTAATTATTAAACAAATATAAAGCACCTAATTTAGGTGCTTTATATAAAAAATATTTGAAGAATTAGTTTTATTTAGTTGAAAACTGAACTCTACGATTACTTTTTCTTCCTTCAGAGCTATTATTATCCTTTATGGGCTTTTCTTCACCAAAACCAATAGCTTGAAGACGGTTTTGATCAGCACCCTTATCTATTAATGCGGCTTTAACTGAATTAGCTCTGTCTTCAGATAATTTTTGATTAAAGTTTTTATTGCCATCACTTGAAGCATGTCCTTGTATTATAATTTTAATTTTTGGATAGCTATCTAATATAGATTTAATCTTATCTAGACAAATGGAAGAATCTTTTCCTATAACTGCGCTAGACACTTTAAACCTAATCATTGATGCTTCATTATTTAATTCTTGAATTACAGTCTCAGATATTACTGGACATCCATTATTTTCTTTAATTCCAGGAATCTCAGGACATTCATCAAATTTATCAGCCACTCCATCACCATCCGCATCTGGCCATGGACAGCCGTCGTTTTCAATTGTACCAGCTTCTTCTGGACAATTATCTTCTTTATCATTAATTCCATCACCATCAGAATCAGGACAACCACTCATTTCTTTTGAGCCTGCAATTTCAGGACATAAGTCTTCAATATCAGAAATGCCATCTCCGTCAGAATCAGGACAACCCTTCATTTCAAGGGTTCCGGCTGAATCAGGGCATACATCTTCTTTATCTGTTATACCATCTCCATCAGTGTCTGGACAGCCTGCAAATTCTTCTAATCCAGGAATTTCAGGACATTCATCATTTTTATCTGAAATACCGTCTCCATCAGAATCAAGACTGCCTAATTTAATAGTAACTCCTATGACGTGCTGAAAATGTTTAAATGCTTTAGACTCATCAGCATTTCTATAAGAACTACTGACATTTATACCCATTTTATCAGAAACATTAATATTCAATCCAACGCCTGTTGAAGATGTTTCTGAAACATCTGAAGATGGAAATAATCCTTTTCTGTCTATACCGTCCTGAAAGCTTGAAAACCCATACCCTGCAAACAAATAAGGCTGCACTTTTCCTTTACTAGAAAGGGTATATTTTAAAAACCCATCAAATGAATAATAAGATAAATCTTGAGGTATGCTTTTGCTTGAAATTTTGTTTCTTGAATATTGAGCGCCAACTGAAAGTCCTCCAAAAATATATCTAGATATTCCTATAGAGGGGATTCCTAGAGCAATGTCAGCATTTAAGTTATCTCCTTGAAGGCTAACTATGTTTAAGCCTAGGTTACCAACCCATGGATTGTTTTTGTCCTGTGCATAATTATAAGAAAAAAATAGAGCAAAACAGAAAAAAAGTAGACTATTAAGTGTTTTCATTTTTTAAAATATTGTTAAGAGTACTAATTTAAACCGTTTATTTGAGGTTACAAAAAGATTAATTGATTTTTTTGCTTAAAAAGATTTAATGTTAATTGGATTTTCCTTCATATAAACTATAATTTTCTTAATCACCTTTAGATTTGTTTGATTTAAAATTTGTTCATAGTGATTTACCTGAAGAATGTCTTCATTCTTTTCAATACCAGTTTTGTACTCCATAATTATTGCCGTTTTACCTTTTATCATTATTCGGTCAATTCTTATTTTTTCACTATTAGTAGTAACCACTTCTCTCTCTTTAAAAATTTTAAATTCTCTAGAAAAATATTTTTCAATTTTTGGATTCATCACAACTTCCTTTAATAACTCTTTAATGCTTTTTTTATCTTCTAATTTAATTTTGCCTTCACCTATTGCCTCTTTTACCACCCAGTCAATATCTAAATCAGTATCAATCTTACTTAACAATTCATGAATAACAATTCCCCCCTTTTTTTTTATTTTAGTAGCTTTACTGACATCATTCAAACAATAATTAAAAAGCTTTTCTTGCCAGGGGTATATCTTATTATTGAATGAAATATTATTTTTAATTTCTATATGAGTATTTGTTTTTTGCCTTGATTCCTTTTTGCCAAATTCCATAATTCCATTAATAAAATTCGATTCATTTGATTCAATAAAATCTCCAATTAGAGTTGCGTAAGAATTAGTTTTTGAATTTTGTTGTTTTGTGATAATATACATTTGATCAATTGCCCTTGTAAAGGATACATATAAAACAGCAAGTGCGTCAAATTCATTTTCAGAATAAACTTTTTCATATAATTCTTTTCCTTTTTCTCCTAACATTTTTAAATTTTCAGAAAAATTAATTAAACTATATGAAAAAGATTTATTTAAAATATCTTCAGTGTTAATCCAGACCTGATCTTTTATTTTTGGCTGTAGATACTCATCAGCAAATGGTAGGATTACTATCGGGAATTCTAAACCTTTTGATTTATGAATTGTCAAAACTTGAATTGCATTAACTCCTTCAGATAATGAAACGTATAATCCTTCCTTTTCTTTTTCCCAAAAAGACAAAAAAGCTTTTATATCATTACTTTTATCAATTGAAAATTGAAAAATAAAATCCATTAAACTATTTACGCATGCATCTATTTCTATTGAAAATCCAAAAGAATAAATAGCGTATTCAAAAGCTTCATATAAAGAAAGGTTTTTAAACTTTTGAAAATCAAATTCTTTATTGTTTTTTAAAGAAAAGTTTTTAATTGAGCCATTCAAAAGACTTAAAAGAATCGGAAGCTCTTGATTGTTTAATCCACTTTTATCATGATGCAAATAGTCTAAAATAATTTTCCTACTCATTTTACAACTTTCATCTAATGAAAGCTCTATTAAGGATATTAATAGTTTAACTTTTTCAGAAGATGAAACTAAGAGAGATTCGGAAGATATAAATGGATAATTATGGAATGATAATGATTTTGAAATAGCAGAAGCCTGATCTTTTTTTCTAACTAAAATAGCCATATCGCTATAAGTGTAATTCATCTCCAACACTTGCCTTACTTTCTCAATAGCTTTCTCAGCATATATTTCTTTATAGTTTTCTTCATTTGATTTATCATTTATTTGATCAATTTGCACGTATCCTCCACTATTATTAGTTAATTGATTACTTGCCGATTCAAAAATTAATTGATTTATGTCAGTTGACAATGAATTAAAAATTGATTTAAAAAAAGAGTTATTGAAATTTACTATTACATTTGAACTTCTATAATTCAATTTCAAATTGAAAATTTCATTTTTAATTTGAAAAGGATTTAATTCAGCTAATAAGTCTATAAACTGTTTGACATCTCCACCTCTCCATCTATAAATTGATTGTTTTGGATCTCCAACCAATAATAAAGATCCAGATTTATTATTTAAATCTATACTTTCAAGTGAATTTGCAATAAGCGGAATTAAATTTTTCCATTGAAGTCTAGATGTGTCTTGAAATTCATCAATAAAAAAATGTTTATATTTTTCTCCTAATTTTTCATAAATATATGGAGTCGGATAGTTTAATATTTCTTTATTAATAATTTGATTAAATGTCGCCAGCAGTATTGTGTTTTTTTCCTTTTGAATTAAATCTATTTCATCCTTCATTGCCTTAACTAAAGACATAGGAATCCAATGTTTTCTCAATTCATTAATTAAGATATAACTGTAATATTCTTTTTTAGATTCTTCATATAAGTTTAAAAATCCTTGGATTAGAGAATCTATTTTATCTTTTTTCTTTTGATCAAGAGTTTTGTTGTAGATATTTAATCCATTTTTTAAATTTCCCTCTAATTTATTTTTAAATAAATTAGAGGGCTTTAAAAGTTTTAAATTCTCAAAATGATTTGGAAGTTGCTTTAACTTAAAATCATTAAAATCAAGTTTGTTTTTTTCTATTAATGATAATCCTTTATCTGCTATCTTTGATAGATTCAATAAATGAAACTCTTTAATTTTTTTTAATTCTAATTCATTTTGAGAATATTTTTCTAGAGAATTTAATTTTAATTTATTTATATAAGAAAGATCTTGTTCTCTTATTAGTAGTCTTGCAATTAAATATAAATTTGATGAAAGATCTGTGCTTAAAAGAGCTTCCATCTTTTGAAAAGAAAATCTTTCCAATAACTGAGTGATCAGAATATCCTTGCCAACTTTATCTATAATTCTCTCAACTACTTCTTCTAGGATTATTTTTGAATTTACTTCTACCTGAAACCTATATGAAAGATTTAAATCTTTAAAAAAGCTTCTAATAATTTTAAGCGTAAATCTATCAAGAGTTTCTATTTCAAATGAAGCATATTGATGAAGTATTTTTTTTAAAACCAATTTTGATTTTAATTCTAAAATATTATCGGATAATTTTAATTCTTTTTTAACCAGATCAAACATAAGTTGATATTTCGCCTTGTTTTTATTTATAGAAAAAGCGGCTAAGTTTGATATGATCCTATTTTTCATTTCAAAAACTGCTTTGTTCGTAAATGTCAGGGCAATCATTGTTTTAAAACCATCGTTAGATTTATCAGATAAAAGTCTAATCAGGTATTCTTTAACTAGAACGAAAGTCTTTCCAGATCCTGCTGATGCGTTAATGATTTTAAACATAAAAATATTACCTCAAAATAGTTTGGCTATAAATGTAAAGAATCTTTAACTTTGTATAAATTCTAAAAAACTAAATATGTCATTTAAACTTCCCAAACTTAATTATGATTATAATGCATTAGTTCCGAATATTGATGAGCGAACTATGGAAATTCACCATAGTAAACATCACAATGGATATACAGCTAATTTAAATAATGCAATTACAGGAACAGAATTAGAAAATTCAAGTATTGAAAATATTTTAAAGACTTTAAACCTTGAAAATAATGTTTTGAGAAATAATGCTGGTGGATTTTATAATCACTCTATTTTTTGGGAAATAATAAGCCCTAAAGGTGGAGGAGCGCCTAAGAGTGAGCTCTTAGGTTCTATAAATAATTCATTTGGCTCATTTGAAGGATTTAAAGAAGTCTTTAGTAAGGCTGCTGCCTCAAGATTTGGATCGGGATGGGCTTGGCTTTGTGTTCACCAAGATGGAAGGTTAGAGGTTTGCTCAACGGCTAATCAAGATAATCCTATTATGCCCGGTATTGGATGTGGCGGAAACCCTATTTTAGGATTAGATGTGTGGGAACATGCTTATTATCTTAATTATCAAAATAGAAGGCCAGAATATATAAATGCTTTTTTTAATATAATTAATTGGGATAGAGTTGATGAATTATATAAATATAAATCAAGATCATAAAATATAATTTAAAAAAATCAATTAAGACTAATATGCTCTTGTTGATTTACCTTCATAAAAATTAATAAAAGCTTTATTAACTACTCTATTTCCTCCCGGAGTTGGATAATTTCCAGTAAAATACCAATCTCCTTTATGATCTGGGCATGCTTCATGAAGCCCTTTAATGCTTTGAAAAATTATTTTAACTTCTGAAGAAATTAAATCTCCTTTTAAAAGAGAAGCTATTTTATCTGAAATTTGCTCTTGTGTAAAAGGAGAATACAGATTCTTTACATGATTTGAGGCTTCATGACCATATTTCTGTTTACTTTCAATGCATTTCTTATATATATTATTTATAACAGAAGCCCTAGTACCTTGGTCTTCATGAAGCTTCAATGCTGCTCTAAAGGCAATGAAGTCCTCTAATTTAGCCATATCAATGCCATAACAATCAGGATATCTAATTTGAGGCGCACTAGATAAAATAATAATTTTTTTAGGACCTAGTCGATCTAACATAGTTAAAATGCTTTTTTTCAAAGTAGTGCCCCTTACTATGCTGTCGTCTATTACTACTAAATTATCAGATTTACCTACCACTCCATAGGTTACATCATAAATATGGGCGACTAAATCATCTCTGCTATTATCTGCAGTTATAAAAGTTCTTAATTTAGCATCTTTAATGGCTATTTTTTCAATTCTAGGTCTTAAATTAAATAGATCTCTGATAATTTTTTTATCTATATTCTTTTTGTCTAATTCTTTGTTTATTTTATTTTTAAGATGATCTTGGGCCGCTCCAATTAATCCATAAAATGATGTTTCTGCGGTATTAGGTATAAATGAAAAAACAGTGTTTATTAAATCATTATTAATGGATTCCAATACCCTAGGGAAAAGAAATCTTCCTAATTTTTTTCTTTCTTTGTAAATCTCAGAATCACTTCCCCTTGAGAAATAAATTCTTTCAAAAGAACATGATTTTTTTTCAGTTGGATCCAAAACTTTATCAATGAAAAGATCTCCGGATTTTTTAACAATAATAACCTTTCCTGGGGGAACTTCTTTTATTTGTTCAAATGGAATATTGAAAACTGTTTGAATAACAGGCCTTTCAGACGCTACAACAACTACCTCGTCATTTTCACAATAATACGCAGGCCTTATGCCTGCAGGATCTCTTAAAACAAAAGCATCTCCATGACCCAACATACCAGCAATAGCATATCCTCCATCCCAATTTTTCGCAGCCTTTTTTAAAATCTTATAAATTTTTAATCGCTCAGCAATAAGAGGAGATGCTTCCTTTTTATTATATCCTTCTTTTTTAAGATTTTTATATATTTTTGCTACAGCATCATCTAAAAAATGACCAATTTTTTCCATTACAGTTATGGTGTCTGCTTTTTCTTTTGGATGCTGACCTAGAGAGATTAAATTCTGAAAAAGTTCATTTACATTAGTCATGTTGAAATTTCCAGCTAAAATCAAATTTCTGTGCATCCAATTATTTTGTCTTAAAAAAGGGTGAACACTTTCTATTCCATTATTTCCAAAAGTTCCATATCGCACATGTCCCAACATTAATTCTCCCAGATAGGGAACTGATCTTTTTAGAAGCTCAGAATTAGTTGTAATTTTTGGATTTTCATCAATTAATGATTGAATTTTCAAGCTAATTTGACTAAAAATATCTTGAATTGGTTGTTGTTCAATAGAACGAACTCTACTGATATACCTTTGTCCGGGTTCAATATCTAATTTTATACTTGCAAACCCAGCTCCGTCCTGACCTCTATTGTGTTGTTTTTCCATCATCAAATACATTTTATTTATCCCATATAGAGATGAGCCGTACTTTTCTTGATAAAACTGTAAAGGCTTTTTTAATCTAATTAATGCTATTCCGCACTCATGTTTTATAAAATCACTCATAAGCTAGGTTCTTTTTATATCCAATTAAAATGAAGTTAAGTCTTTAAATTTATTTAATCTTTTTTGTAATTCAATATTTGAGACTTTTTCTAATGAATCTACTCCAAAAGATTCTACGGTAAATGAAGCTAGAACAGTTCCATAAACAATAGATTTTTTTATATTTTCAAAATTAATTGAATTATTAGATAGAAAACCAGCTATGCCTCCTGCAAAACTATCTCCTGCTCCTGTTGGATCAATAACATTATTAACGGGAAAAGCAGGAGTAACAAATATTTTGTTGTCTCCAAAAAGAATAGATCCATTTTCTCCCTTTTTAATTATCACATAATCAGGGCCCATTTTTTGAATCTTTGCTCCAGCATTTATTAATGAAACCTCATTTGTTAATAATCTTGATTCTTCATCATTAACACAAATTAAATCTACCTTAGAAATAACTTCGTCAAGTATGTCTCTAGAGTTTTTAATCCAAAAATTCATTGTGTCTAACATGATAAATTCCGCATTATTCTTTACTTGAACTAAAGCCTCTAGTTGAACTCTTGGATCTAGATTCCCAATCATTAACACTTTTGAATCAAGATAATATTTAGGAATTTTAGGGGTAAATTTTTCAACAACGTTTAGTTCAGTATACAAAGTTGTTCTGATATTCATGTTGTCATGGTATTTACCACTCCAAAAAAAAGTTTTTCCAGCTTTAATTAATTCTATACCATCACAATTAATTAAATTATTTCTAAGTAGCTCAAGATGATGATCTTCAAAGTCATAACCTATAACTGAAACCAATCCGCAATTTATTTTAAATTTTGAGGCGGCTAAAGCTATATAGGTAGCTGCTCCACCAAGAACTTTAGGTACTTTATCAAAAGGAGTTTCAATAGCATCATATGCAATTGTTGCTACAACTAATAACTTTTCCATCATTACGCAAATATAAAACTTCTTTTGTGTATTAATTATGGAATCTGGATGATACTTATACTTGTTTTATTTGATTTTCAAAAAAATCATCTTTATAAAGTGTATTTGATTTAGCTGCTTTAACTGCTAATTTGTCACAACACTCATTCTGAGGATGATTATTGTGTCCTTTTATCCATTCAAATTTTACATTATGTTCTCTATAAATTAATAAAAATCTTTTCCAAAGATCAGAATTTTTTTTTCCTTTAAATTTCTTGTTTTCCCAATTAAATAACCATTTTTTTTCAACTGAATCAATGACATATTTAGAGTCAGAAAAAATAATTACATCTAGTGGCTTTTTTTTCAAAAACTCTAAAGATTCAATTACTGCTAGCAATTCCATTCTATTGTTAGTGGTAAGTCTAAATCCTTTAGAAAACTCTTTATGGTATTTTTTTTCCACCCACTCAAGAATAAAACCATAACCTCCAGGACCTGGATTGCCAAGTGAAGAGCCATCCGTATATATATGAATCATAATAGTTTTTCAATTATTCTTGGATAATGAAAATGTTCTAAAATTTGAATTTTTACAACTATATCATCCACTGAATCTAAAGAGTCTATTGAGGTTTTTTCTTGAAAAAGAATTAACCCTTTATCATATTCTTCATTAACATAATGAATTGTTATGCCGGTAAATTTATCTCCATTTTTTTTTACAATTTCATGAATATTTTTTCCATACATTCCTTTTCCACCATACAATGGAAGTAACGCAGGATGTATATTAATAATTTTATTACGGAATTCTTTTATTAATGAATTTGGAATCTTCCATAAAAACCCCGCTAAAACTATAAGATCTGGTTTTTCTTGTGAAAATAAAATATTTAAATACTTATTATCAAAAGCCTCCCTATTTAACCAAAAAGATGGTATTTTAAATTTACTTATCCTATTAAAAACCCCGGCGTTTCTATTATTAGATATAACCAAGGAGATGGTGATATTATTATTTGAGCTAAAATATTCTATTATATTTTGAGCATTAGTTCCAGATCCCGAGGCTAAAATGATTACTTTTTTCATAATTATCTAGTCATTAACAAATGAAAGCATATTTAACTAAAATTCAAACAGATCTATTGAATTCTATAAAATAATTCAATTAAAAATTACATTTATTTAAGCTAAGTTGATATAAAGTGTTTAAGTTTTTCTATTTTTGGAGTTAACAAAATTTTTAAAAAATAATTCTTATATGTCAGACATTTCATCTAGAGTCAAAGCTATTATTATTGATAAATTAGGCGTTGACGAAAACGAAGTAGTAAAAGATGCTAGCTTTACAAATGATTTAGGAGCAGATTCATTAGACACAGTCGAATTAATTATGGAATTTGAAAAGGAATTTGACATTCAAATCCCCGACGATCAAGCTGAAACTATCGCCACTGTTGGCCAAGCTATTCAATTTATTGAACAATCAAGTTAATTTAGTTTTAGAATATGAATCCAAGACGAGTAGTGGTTACCGGATTGGGGGCTTTAACTCCTATTGGAAATAACCTTTCGCAGTTTTGGGAGGGCTTAGTCTCTGGTAAAAGTGGAGCTGCTCCAATAACTTATTTTGATACTTCAGAATTCAAAACAAAATTTGCATGTGAGCTTAAAAATTATGATCCTTTAAACTACTTTGATCGTAAAGAGGCTAGGAAACAAGATAGATATTGTCAATACGCTATGATTACAAGTCAAGAAGCAATTAATGATTCAGATATTGAAATATCTAAACTTGATTTAGATCGAATTGGAGTAATTTGGGGCGCTGGGATTGGAGGATTAGAAACATTTCAAAATGAAGTGCTTAGTTTTGCCGAAAATAATAAGATTCCAAGATTTAATCCCTTTTTTATTCCCAAAATGATTTCAGACATTGCACCAGGAATGATTTCAATTAAGCATGGTTTTCGTGGTCCTAATTTTACAACTGTCTCAGCGTGTGCTTCTTCATCTAACGCAATAATTGATGCGCTTAATTATATTCGAATGGATTATGCTGATATTATTATAACTGGAGGCTCTGAAGCCGCTGTTACTTATGCAGGAATAGGAGGTTTTAATGCTATGCATGCTTTGTCAACTAGAAATGAAAATCCAAAAACAGCCTCTCGACCTTTTGACAAAAATAGAGATGGATTTGTTTTAGGAGAAGGTTCTGGAGCATTAGTATTAGAAGAGTATGAATATGCGAAAAAAAGAGGCGCAAAAATATATGCAGAATTAGTTGGAGGAGGATTGTCTGCCGACGCATATCACATGACTGCTCCTCATCCTGAAGGAATTGGCGCTAAGAAAGTCATGATTAACTGTCTGAAAAATGCCAAATTACAAACTACAGATGTTGATATAATTAACATGCATGGAACCTCTACTAATCTTGGTGATATAGTTGAATCTAATGCGGTTAATGAAGTTTTTGGAAGTCACGCATACAACTTAAATATTAATTCAACTAAATCAATGACCGGACACTTATTGGGAGCTGCAGGAGCTATTGAAGCAATTGCTTCAATAATGTCAATCGTTAAGAAAATTGTGCCTCCAACGATAAACCATCAGACTAATGATGAAAATATAGATCAAAAATTAAATTTTACATTTGGAAAAGCGCAAAAAAAAAGCGTTAAAGTAGCGTTATCTAATACTTTTGGCTTTGGCGGCCATAATGCCTGTGTAGTATTCAAAGAAATTTCTTAAATTTAAATGTGCGATTATTAAGCTTTTTTCTTCCAAATAAAAACAAGGATTATGTTTTTTATGAAAAATTAAAAAACATAATTAAATATTCTCCAAAAAATAAAATTATATTTAAAAAAGCTTTTACTCACAGCTCATTAAACTTAAAAGACGACAAGGGAGACCCTTATAATTTTGAAAGATTAGAATATCTGGGAGATTCAGTTTTAAGCACTGTAGTTGCAAGTTATCTATTCCAAAAGCTTTCGAATGCAAATGAAGGGGAATTAAGTCGAATGAAAGCAAAAATAGTTAGTAGAGGTAGTCTCAACAAGATAGGTGGTAAAATGAAATTAATTGACCTACTTTTTTGCGCCGAAAACAAAGAGAATTTTGGAGAAGATATTCATGGAAATATTTTAGAATCTCTTATAGGCGCTGTATTTGTTGATAAAGGCTATTTGTTTAGTCGAAAAATAATTGAAATAATTATCTTAAAACCTTATGTCCAATTAAACACCCTAACGAACTCTATAGTAAGCTTTAAAAGTAATTTACTAGAATGGAGTCAAAAAAATAAAAAAAATATTGTTTTTGAAACCTTAGAAGAAACTAGGAATGAACGCTATATAAATTTCTATTGCAATCTATATATTGACAATATTTTGATTGTTAAAGTCAGAGATGTTTCAAAAAAGAAAACTGAAGAAAAAGCATCCAAACAGGCATTTAATATTTTAAAAATTGAATCTTAATATTTTAACATTTACATGATAGTTCATCAACTAAATGAAATCATTGAAGAAGAAAAAACTTCTCTTATAGCTATTCATTCATCCATAGAGATATATAAAATTGCATATTTAATAAATTCAAATTGCAATGCAAGTTTCATTAAATCAAAAAAAGATGTTGTTTTATCAAAAGAAGAGGCTATTTTTGAACGTTATGAATGGAAAATAAATGAGAAAGATTTTAGTTGGTATTTATTTTCAAATAAATTTTCATACACGGAAGAAAAGATAAAAAATAAAGATCTACTTTTTAATGTTTTAAAAACCAAACAAGTGTTTTTAATCGATGAATTCAAAAACGTTGATTTTTTTATAAAAAAGAAATATGATGATAGCTCAACATCTTTAATCAATTCGATTAATTCAATTCCTGAAGTTATTATTTCATATGAACTATCAAAAAATAAAATTAAGCTTAAACACCATCTAATTTTCGATTAATGACAGTAAATAAAAAAACTAAAATTGTTGCAACATTAGGCCCTTCTTGTTCTAAAAAAAACATTATCGAAGAGATGATCCTTAATGGTGTTGACGTTTTCAGAATAAATTTTTCTCACGCTAATCATGAAGAAATTAAAAATCAAATTGAAATAATCAGAGAATTAAGCGCAGATTTAAATAAAAACATCTCTATACTAGCAGATTTACAAGGCCCTAAGCTTAGAGTTGGATTGATTAAAGAAGGCTCAATAGTTCAAAAAGGAGATAGAGTTAACTTTCTAACTGACGAACCTTTTGAAGGTGACAATGAAAAAGCCTACATGACCTATAAAAGATTTCCAAAAGATGTTCAGAAAGGTGAAAAAATTTTATTAGATGACGGCAAACTTATATTTGAAGTGGTTTCTTCTGATAATAAAACTTGCGTTGTAACTAAGGTTATTCAAGGCGGACCATTTAAATCAAAAAAAGGAGTAAATCTTCCAAATACAAAAATATCTTTGCCTGCCCTAACAAAAAAAGACATTGAAGACGCTATTTTCGCTATCAAACAAGAAGTTGATTGGATAGCATTATCTTTTGTTAGAAATGATAAAGATCTTATTGAATTAAAATCATTAATAAATAAGCATTCCAAACATAAAATTCCAATTATAGCTAAAATTGAAAAACCAGAAGCAATGCTAAATATTGATAAAATTGTTTCAAATTGTGATGGATTAATGGTAGCTAGAGGAGATCTTGGAGTCGAAATACCTGCAGCTGAAGTTCCTTTGCTTCAAAAGCAATTAGTGTTGATAGCAAAAAATGCGAGAATTCCAGTTATAATTGCAACACAAATGATGGAAACTATGATAGATAGTTTGACAGCAACAAGAGCAGAAGTTAATGATGTTGCAAATTCTGTTATGGATGGAGCAGATGCGGTTATGTTATCAGGAGAAACTTCAATTGGCAAATATCCTATTGAAGTTATTAAAACAATAACTTCAATTCTACAAAAGGTTGAGAATTCACCCTTAATAATCGTGCCCCATAAACCCCCAAATACAAGAACAAAAAGATTTATTACTAAATCCATTTGTTATCATGCAGCTCATATGTCCAATGAAATAAATGCTAAAGCAATATGCACCCTCACTAATAGCGGATATACTGCATTTCAGATTTCAGCATGGAGACCATCTGCTACTGTCTTAGTTTTTACATCAAATAAAAGAATGCTATCTCAACTTAATCTATTATGGGGAGTTAAATCTTTTTATTATGATAAATTTGAAAGTACTGATAATACAATTGAAGAAGTAAATAACATTGCCTTAAATAGTGGGTTTGCTAAATCTGGAGATATGTTAATTAATTTAGCAGCAATGCCAATTACTAATAAAGGAATGGTTAACACTTTAAGGATATCAATAGTGTAGAATATTTTATTGAAAAGCTCAATAGTATTACTTTAATTTTAAAATAAAGTAAAATCTATATGATAGAAATCGAAAGAAAATTTTTAATTAAAAATACTGATTTCTTGAACCATACCTTCATGTCTCTAAATATTACTTAGGGGTATTTAAGCAAAGATCCCAAAAAAATAGTTAGAATTAGAGTAACTGACGAGAAAGCTTTTATAACAATTAAAGGAGAATATGACAAAAAAGGATTGTCAAGGTATGAATGGGAAAAAGAAATAGGAATAGAAGAAGCAAAAACTCTATTAAAACTTTGTATATCAAATCCCTTTGAAAAAATTAGATATATTGTGAATTATAAGAAAACAAAATTTGAAATAGATGTATTTGAAAACTCAAATAAAGGATTAATCATAGCTGAAGCTGAACTTAAAAATATTGAACAAAAAATTGATAGACCTAAATGGCTTGGAAAGGAAATTATAGGTAAAAAAAAGTATTATAATTCAGCTTTATAATGATTCAAAAAACTCAACCATTTTTATATTATGAATATCAAGAACTTTATATAAACTTTTTAAAGTGCAATTAGTTCCATTTTCCATTTTCCAATATTGGATTCTACTAATTTTGTTGTCCCAAGCAAAAACCTCATAACTCTTATAGCCAGAATCCAATCTTAACTGTTTAATTTTTGCTCCAATAGATCTTTTTAGAACGTCAAACTCATCTATTTCAATTTTCATTTCTTTTGTTTAAATCCAAATTACAAATTATAGTACTTTTTCTTTCGGACAAAAATATTTTAAAATTATGAATATCAAGAACTTTATATAACTTATAAAGAGCTAATTAATAGAATCTATTTTAATAAAGCATTACAAATTGATTCAAAAAGTTAAGATGTTGTACTATAAATTATTTTTAATAATAATGATTTAAAAGTCCATGTTCAAGCGTTATTAAATATTAATATATTTCATTATTTAATAATGTTACATTTAAATTTAATTTTGATTCACTGTTTTTATTAAAAATTATACAATTAAATTATGTCTAGTTCATTATATTCATATTGGTCTTTTTTAGTCATAATAATATTAAGTTTTATACTATTAAAAGTGATTTTTGATTTTATATCAAATAAACCTTTTGGAGTGATTATATTAAGAATTTTATTGTTTGGATTAATTATATCATATATTCAATTAATTCTAGGATTTATATTATACATCTTAATTCCAATTTTAAAATATTTTTTTGACAGCAAAAGTTACGCTATAGATTATCAAGAATTAAAACTTTTTGTATACGAAGATTTCATTTATGATATTATTGCTGTTCTGATTATATCAATTGGCTGGACATTGCATCTAAAAACTAATGATAGGCATAAAAAGAAAATAAGAATATTTATTTTTTACTTTATTGGATTGATGATGTTTTATCATAATATAAAGTAATTTCTTTTGAATACTTTATAATGATTTAAATTGCTTTAAAAATCTAAGATCATTTTCGAAAAACATTCTAATGTCTCCTATTTGATATAACAACATTGCTATTCGCTCTATACCCATTCCAAATGCATATCCTGAAAATTTATCAGGATCTATATTGCAGTTTTTCAAAACGTTCGGATCAACCATTCCACAACCCATAATTTCTAACCACCCTGTGCCTTTAGTTATTTTATGATCAATCTCAGTTTCTAACCCCCAATAAATGTCAACTTCTGCACTAGGCTCAGTAAATGGAAAATAAGAAGGTCTTAATCGAATTTTAGATTTTCCAAATAATGATTCTGTAAAATATATTAAAGTTTGTTTTAAGTCTGCAAAAGATACATTTTCGTCAATATATAACCCTTCTACTTGATGAAAAATACAATGAGAACGTGATGAAATAGCTTCATTTCTAAAAACACGACCTGGAGAAATAGTTCTTAATGGAGGCTTGTTTTCCTCCATATATCTAACTTGAACGGAGGAAGTATGTGTTCTTAGTAAAATATCTGGATTGGTTTGAATAAAAAAGGTGTCCTGCATCTCTCTTGCTGGATGATATTCAGGTAAGTTTAAGGCAGTAAAATTATGCCAATCGTCTTCCACTTCTGGCCCCTCAGAAATCACAAACCCAATCATTGAAAAAATTTCAATGATTCGGTTTTTTACAATTGTTAATGGATGATTTGACCCAATCTCATATGGGAAACTTGGTCGAGTTAAGTCACCATAAAAATTAGAAGAAGAACTTGCTTGATTTAAGTTTCGCTGTAATGATAATATTTTTTCATTAACCTCCTTTTTTAAATCGTTTAATATTTTCCCATACTCTTTTTTTTCAATATCAGGAACCTCTCTGAATGATTTAAAAAGAGTAGTTAAAATTCCTTTTTTACCATTATAAAGAATTCTAAAATCTTCAACTTCTAAAACATTGGAAGAATTAAAGATTTTAACCTTTTTTAGATGGTCTTTAATAGTTTTTAACATTTTATAAAAATAATAAAATACTAATCAATAACTTCTTTTTTTACAAAGTATTGAACTATTGCTTCTTTCATTAAAATACTTTGCTCGCCAGGCTTTAATGGTGGTAATTTTTTTACAAATTTAAAATGAGGCCATTTTTCATTATCAAAATAATCAAATTCATAGAACCCATATGGCTCTAAAACTGTACAGATAGCAATATGAATAATATTCACGTTGTCATCTTTTTTGAAAGTTTTATTAATTTGACCTAATTCCTGGAGACCAATTAGATAAAGTACGCCTTCAACATCAATATCTTCAGAATCTGAAAATTTATTAGTTAAATAACTTATTAAATTTTCCCATCTAATTTTTAATTCTAAATCTCTAGACTCTAACATATTCATTGTCTAAAGATATTGAATATAAAAAATATTTTTCAACTATAATTATTTTTATATTGTAGTGATGAATTATCTAGATTTAATTTTTGGTGGATTACTTGTTTTTGGAGGAATTAGAGGCTTTATTAAAGGCTTTATAATTGAAGCTGCCTCATTAATAGCTCTTGTGTTTGGTCTAGTTGGATCTTTATTATTTGTTGACTTTATTGATGACTCATTAAAATCCTTTTTAAACCCAATTAACATTCCTCCTAAATGGATTGTTTTCTTATTGATATTTACCTCTATTTTAATTATCACCTCACTGATCGCAAAGCTTTTGACTAAAATTATTAAAATAGCCTTTTTAGGGAATATCAATAAAATTCTTGGGGCGTTATTTGGCCTACTTAAAATAGCTTTAATACTAAGCGCCATCATAATAGCCATAGATCAATTTGCTTTTTTATTTGATTTTATGGAGAAAAATATAATTCAAGAATCCTTACTCTATTCCCCAATTAAAGACTTTGGGATTAAAGTATTAGAATGGCTCTCTAATACTAAAAATTTATTGCCTGAAGAAAATTATAACTTTTTATAATTTAAAAATTTAATGCTTTTATTTTCAATCCATCCTTCAGCTCCATTTGCTATTCTAATCTTTAACCACTCTTCTAATTTTTCTAAAACGATTATTTTTGTGCCTTCATTTAAATTAAATAGTATATCAGATCTAAAATTTGGTTCGCTTTGAACATTAATTTGTTTTTCGAAAACAATTCCAGCATTATTTTCTTCAATTATATTTTCTTTATTATGAAGAATTATAAAAGAAGTGGATAATAGAAAAAATGTCATTATACTTGCAATAAAAAATATTCGCTTAATTATTGATTCTCTATTCCATATATATACTGCAAATAGAGAACTAAAAAGCCAAGCAAAAAATAATGTTAGATTAGTCCAATTATTAATAGAAAGGAAATTCATTATTTTCTCTATTATTATTGCAAACTGTGACTTTGGAAGCTCTTCAATTGAGTCTAAACTCATGTTTTTAGCATATTTAATATTGTTTATCACATCCTTTTCATTTGGAGAAAGCTTATTCGCCATTTCAAAATAAAATATGCTTTCAGCTATAGAGCCCATTCTATAGTATGTGTTTCCAAGATTAAAATATACAGCTACACTATGTACCTTTTGATTTAGTA
>Ga0114997_10001027_pt1 | contig 23124 bp, 23 predicted proteins | sample ArcticOcean_MG_C_2_FD_87045 | JGI IMG/M metagenome (GOLD analysis project Ga0114997, IMG submission 87045) | Marine microbial communities from western Arctic Ocean - ArcticOcean_MG_CB4_136 | ecosystem: Environmental > Aquatic > Marine > Oceanic | place: Arctic Ocean: Canada Basin | collected...
AATTATAAATATTATGGCTGGAAGTTTAAATAAAGTATTATTAATTGGACGTTTAGGCGCAGACCCTGAAATCAAACAAATGGTGAATGGCAAAAGTCTTGCTACCTTAAGTTTAGCTACTAGTCAATCTTGGAAAGACAAAACTACTGGTGAAAAAAAAGAAAAAACAGAATGGCATCGAGTAGTTGTATTTAACGAAGGGTTAGTCAATGTTGTTCAGCAATATTTGAAAAAAGGTGCACAAGTGTATGTTGAGGGGCAAATAACCACTAGAAAATGGAAAGATGAGCAGTCTGGTCAAGATAAATACTCAACAGAAATTGTAATTCAAGGATATAACTCTTCACTCACTATGTTAGGTGGTGGAAGCACAGGTGGTGGGGGCATTCAAAATGACAACACGCAAGCACCCGTTAATAGTATTGAAGATAGTCCGCAGACTCCAAATGACATGGATGATGAAATTCCATTTTAATTTCTATGAAAGACACAGAACTTCCTAAAGACAAAAATATAAAACTTATTTCAATGCATGACGAAATGAGCTCGTCATATTTGTCATATGCTATGAGCGTGATTGTGAGCAGAGCTCTTCCAGATATTAGAGATGGATTAAAACCTGTCCATAGAAGAATATTGTTTGCAATGTATAAAGGTGGTTACGATTGGTCTAAGCAGTTTAGAAAATCAGCAAGAATAGTTGGAGATGTAATTGGTAAATACCACCCACATGGAGATCAATCTGTTTATGATGCGCTTGTAAGAATGGTTCAAGATTTTTCTATGAGTTTACCATTGGTTCAAGGACAAGGTAACTTCGGATCAATAGATGGAGATCCAGCTGCAGCAATGAGATATACTGAAACACGCTTGGCTAAAGTTTCTCAATACTTGATTGATGATATAGAAAAAAATACCATTGAATATAAAAGTAATTATGATGAAACTGAAAAAGAACCAACAGTGTTGCCAGCACAATATCCCAACTTATTAGTTAATGGTGCCGGAGGTATTGCAGTCGGAATGGCCACAAGCATTCCACCACACAACTTAGGTGAAATAATAGATGGAACATTAGCATTAATTGAAAATAAAGATATTAAAATTAAGGAATTAATGATGCATATTCCAGGACCAGATTTTCCTACTGGTGGAGTGATTATTGGTAAAGCAATTATTAAAGAGGGTTACAATGTTGGGCGTGGTTCATTTAAAATTAGAGGTGAAATCAACGTTGAAACACAAAAAAATGGAAGAGAAAGACTGGTTATAACATCTATACCTTACCAAGTTAATAAATCTATTTTAAATGAACGAATTGCTCAATTGGTAAGAGATAAAAAAATTGAAGGCATTAAAGATATAAGAGATGAATCTAATAGAGAGGGTATTAGAGTAGCAATCGACTTAAGAAATGGTGTTGAACCTGAAACAATAAAAAGACAGTTATACAAAAACACATCAATAGAAAGCTCTTTTGGTTTTAATACGTTGGCTATTGTAGACGGCAAACCAGTCCTTTGTAATTTAAAAGATTTTTTAACAAACTTTTTAATCTTCCGTGAAGATGTAGTAATTAAAAAAACTAAATTTGATTTAAAAAAAGCTGAAGATAGAGCTCATATATTGATTGGTTTATCTGTGTCGGTTGAAAACTTAGATAAGATAATTAAAATTATAAGATCATCAAAAACACCTGATGACGCAAAAAAAACCCTGGTAAATACTAAGTGGAAAATAAACAAATCTCTGAAATTAATTTCATTAATTGAAAATAAAAAAAGTAAAAATTTATACTCATTATCCGAACCACAAGTTGTTGCAATTTTAGAGCTTAGATTGCAAAAACTAACTGCACTTGGTATCAATGAAATTGAAGTAGAAATTAATAAATTAGCCGATCTAATTAAAGGGTATAAAAAAATTATCAATTCAAAGAAAGAGTTATTAAAAGTTATAAGTGAAGAACTTAGAGCTATCAAAGAAAAATTTTCTGTTCCAAGGAGATCTAAAATTATCGATGCAGTTTTAAATTATGATATTGAAGAAACCATTCAAAAAGAATCTGTAATTATTACCGTTACACTGCAAGGCTACATAAAAAGAGGACCTTTAAGTAATGTTAAGCAGCAAAAACGTGGTGGAAAAGGTAAGTCAGGGATAACTACAAGGGATGCAGATTCAGTAGTTCAAACACTTTCAGTTAGTACTCACACGTCAGTTTTATTCTTTTCAACAGTAGGTCTTGTTTATAAAATTAAAGCATGGAAAATACCAGAGGGATCAACAACATCTAAAGGTAAATCTTTATTTAATATTTTACCTTTAAAAAATCATCAGTCGATAAGCTCAATTATGCCTTTCCCAGAAAATGATAATGATTGGAAAAATTTACAAATAGTTTTTGCTACTGCAAAAGGTAAAGTTCGTAAAAATAATCTTGAAGATTTTTCATCAATCAATGCTGCTGGGAAAATTGCAATGAAACTTGACTCGAATGATAAAATTGTTGGTGTTGAAATTTGTAAAGAAGATCAAAATATAATGTTAAGTACTAAAAATGGTAAATGCATAAGATTTGAGTCTAAAAAACTTAGAGTGTTCAAAGGAAGGTCTTCAAAAGGAATCAATGGCATAAATTTATCTCCAGATGATGAAATTGTTTCTCTATCAATAATAGATCAGGATAAGGTTAAAAAAAATTCAAAAGATGCTAATGATGTAAAATCTGAATTAAGGACTAAAGAAAAATTTATCTTATCAATTACAGAGAATGGCTATGGAAAGAAAACCTCTCAAAATGACTATAGAGTTACAAATAGAAGTGGTAAGGGAATTATTGGGATAATTAATTCTCCTAGAAATGGAGGCATTAGCTCATCATTTCCAGTTTTTGTTGCTGATGAAATTATGATCTCAACCAACAAAGGTAAAGCAATTAGGGTCGCTGTTAAAGAAATTAGAACAGCAGGGCGAAACACCCAGGGCGTAAGAATTATCAAATTATCTGGAGATGAAAAAGTAGTTTCAGCCATTAAAATTGATGATAACTTGGGATAATGAAAAAAGTAGTTATATATCCTGGCACATTTGATCCAATTACATATGGCCATATAGATGTTATCAAAAAGGCTCTGAAACTATTTGATAAAGTTATTGTTGCTGCATCTGATGGGGCTAATAAAAATTATCTTTTTAATTCAACAGAAAGAATTGAAATCATTAAGAAAGCACTTTTTTATGATCTAAAATTTAATAAAAAAAAGATTGAAGTTATTTCTTTTACGTCTTTAACAACTGATCTTTGTAAAAAATATAAATCTAACATCATTTTAAGAGGTTTAAGAGCTGTTTCTGACTTTGAATATGAATTTCAATTAGCTGGAATGAATAGAAAATTGAATAACAATATTGAAACAATTTTTTTAATGTCAGACGTAGAAAATCAGATTATTTCATCGAGATTTGTAAAGGAAATTGTTAGATTAAAAGGTGATATTAAAAAATTTACTACAAAAAATACAATAAAGTCTTTAAAAGAAAAGTATGAATAAATTTATAACAAAATTTTTAATTTTATTTTTTTTACTAACCAACAATATAATTGCAGAGGAGAATATAATGATTTTAAAACTCAAGGATGGAGATGTTAAAATAGAGCTTTTCGAAGATAAAGCACCAAACCACGTTAAACAGATTAAATTACTTGCAAAAGAAGGTAAATATGATGGGGTAGTTTTTCATCGTGTGATAGATGGTTTCATGGCTCAAACAGGAGATGTTAAATTTGGTAATTCATCTAATGATGATTTTAATTTACAAAGAGCAGGAACTGGAGCATCTAATTTACCTGATCTTAAAGAAGAATTTAGTGATCTGCCCCACCAAAGAGGAACATTATCCATGGCACGATCACAAGATCCAAATAGTGCAAATAGTCAATTTTTTATTTGTTTTAAGGAAGCTTCTTTTTTAGACAGACAATATACAGTTTTTGGCAAGGTTATCGAAGGTATGGAATTTGTCGATAAAATTAAAAGAGGGGAACCAGCTTCAAATCCAGATAAAATTATTAGTTTTAAATAAAATTTACATACATCAAATGGCATTAAAAAAATTTGAATTTAATGTCATAGAAAAAGACAGCTATGCTAGAGCTGGTTTAATTCAAACACACCGTGGAAATATTCAAACACCAGCATTTATGCCGGTTGGAACTCAAGCAACTGTTAAAGCTTGTTTGATTGATGATGTAATCAAAACTGGGTCAGAAATTATATTATCAAATACATATCATTTAATGATTAGACCAGGCGTTGATAGAATTATTTCTGCGGGTGGACTACATAAGTTTATGAATTGTAAACTTCCAATACTTACAGATTCAGGTGGTTTTCAAGTTATGTCTCTTTCTAAATTGAATAAAGTTGATAAAGACAAAGGAGCAATTTTTAATTCTCATGTAGATGGTAAAAAATTTATATTAAGCCCTGAGGAAAGTATCCGTATTCAGAAAGGTTTAGATTCAGATATCGTTATGATTATGGATGAGTGTCCAAAAAAAACAAATAATTATGATATAATAAATAAATCAATGGAATTATCCATTTGTTGGGCAGAAAGATCTAAGCTAGCCTTTGGTTCAAACCCACACAAGGCATTATTTGGAATAGTTCAAGGTGGATTATTCAAAGATTTGAGAACTAAATCACTAAATGCTCTAACTAAAATTGGTTTCGATGGATTTGCTTTAGGTGGTTTGGCTGTTGGTGAGACTCAAAATGAAATGTTTAGTGTTTTAGACAACATGAAAGAAATCTTACCAGAGGATAAACCAAGATATCTAATGGGTGTTGGGACACCTGCTGATATACTGGGAGCTGTAAAAAGGGGTATTGATATGTTTGATTGTGTGATGCCAACAAGATCCGGAAGAACTGGACTCGCCTTTACATGGTATGGCCGTTTAAATATAAAAAATAACAAGTTTAAAAATGATAACGAACCATTGGATATAAATTGTTCAAACTTAAGCTTAAACAAATATTCAAAAAATTATCTAAATCATCTTTTTAATACTAATGAAATACTAGGTTCAACGTTACTTACTCTTCATAATATCAATTTTTACCAAGAATTAATGTCAGCAATCAGAGAAAATATTAAAATGGGTACATTCAATAAGTTTCATGATCAATACATTGATAAGTTGTAATTATAATATTTGCAATTTCATTAGTTATGCAATAAATACATATTTTTTGGTAATAAAAATTATTTAAGTTTAATATTTTTTTATTGTTTAAATTTTTAAGTGTAAAGAAATTTAAAAATTTTAAAGGGGACTTCACCAAAAGTTTTTTTTTAAAATTAAATAAAAAAAACATTTATCTATACTTTATTATTTTGTATGTGGGCCCTTAGCTCAGTTGGTAGAGCAATTCCCTTTTAAGGAATGGGTCGATGGTTCGAGTCCATCAGGGCTCACCAAAAAAATTTATAAATTACAATTGACATTATTCGATATAATTTTTATGAAATTTTATTATCGGGTTGTCTTGAAACAGTCTTATACTTTCAAATTTAAAAATATTTTTTGACGTATTATAAATAATTTTGTACAGTGAATTTGTTGCGACATCTCCAGTCATACCAGTTTTTTGGTTCCAGCCAAATGCAAATATAACGAAAAGAAAAATAAAAAGTTTTTTTTTATGATGATAAAAATCATCAAAAATTAAAATTTTTTTATCAACTATTATCAGTTCATTTTTAATCAGATAAAGATAGGTTAAGATTGAAAATGTATAAGTCATATTTACAGTTCTTCCCCAGTCAGTCATAGAGGCAAACAATATAAAAGTTGGCAAAAGTAATATAACAAATGTTAAGGAAATATTTTTAGAAAGAATAAATTTATATATATGATTATTTACAAAAATTACTTTATTCTTTACTTTAGTGTTGTAAATTAAAATAGATAATGCAGAAAAACCAATTATTAAAATAACTAAATATCTGAAAATTACTTCTATTGATAATAGATTATATGTATAGATAAATTGATCTTGAATTGAAGGTTTGGATACCAATAAAGCACACGACATATAACAACGCTCACCAAAATTACTCATCAAAGAATCTTCCATAAGCATATGTTGATCTAATGTTAGTACGTGTTGATTATACAATTTAAAAAGAATTATACCGGTTATTAGTATGGAACTGCTAAAACTGAAAAGAATTTTTATTGCTATTGTCTTAAGTGAATCATTATTATTCCTGATTAAGATTATATAAATTGAAAATAAAAAAAAGAAAATAAAAGGTTCCCATATGAGACATAATATTGGATACATAAAAAAAATATATATTAAGGAAACATTATTTGAGTATTTAACATTGGATAGATTTAAAAAAATTATAAATCCCACATATAAAAAAATTTCTTTTCTTGCCAAAACCTCTATTTCAGCGACTGGATATAATAAAAAAATAGGAGAAAATATTGCTATTATAGTTAAAGTATTTTTGGGAACATTTTTAATAAATTTATAAATAACAATGGTGTAAAAAAGATATAAAAATGATTGAAATAAAAAAATAACAAATCTTAGTTTCAAATCAAAAAAAACTGCCAATTGGAAACAAATTTCACCAATTAAACCTCTTCTTGTAAGGCCACCTTGGTAATTTATTATCCATTCTGATATTGTTGAATCATTACCTACGGTATGTTTTTGGTATAACCAAAAAACAGCCATTAGAAAAATAAAACTAACAAATAAGAGAAAAGATTGATTGAACTTTTTAGTTAAAGAATTCATAGCTATCTATAAAATTATCGGAGGATAATCAAGAATTATAGTATTTTCCCACTCAGTTAAATCTTTAATTCTCTTTGAAGAAGAGGGATGTGTGCTCATAAATTGAGATGGCTCTTTTCCTTTATTACTATTTTTCATACGTTCCCATAATTTTTTTGTCTCACGAATATCATACCCTGACAATGACGCAAAAATCATCCCAAGATAATCGGCTTCACTTTCTTGCGTTCTAGAAAATGGGTTCATGATTCCAATCTGAGACAAGAGACCTACTGTATTCATTCCTGTAACTCTATTAACTTGAGATAGCTTACCTCCAGAAAAGATATCAATAAGTTGAGTTCCTGTATTTAGCAAAACGCTTCTACTAGCTCTCTCTACAGAGTGTTTTGCTACCGCATGTGCAATTTCGTGGCCCATAACAGATGCAAGTCCATTATTATTTTTTGTAACATCTAGTATTCCAGTATAGATAGCTATTTTACCACCAGGCATACACCAGGCATTTTTAACTTTTTTATCTTCTATTAATATATATTCCCAAGCAAAATTGTTAGTTGGATCTTTAATGCCAACTCTATAAAAATATTCAGATATAGAATCTTCCATTTTTCTACCAATTTCTTGAATTTCTTTTAATGTTTTTTTGTCATTACTCATTTTTTCTTTTTCTTTAACCTTTTCATAAATCAGAGCAGCTTGAGCATTCAATTTTTCCTCTGGGATGATTTTAAATTGTTTTCTATCAGTAATTGGTGCTGTCGAGCATGCATTCATAACGAACCCACAACACCCACATCCAACATAATTTAAAAATTTTCTTCTATTCATTTTATTAAAATTTTGATATTTAAATGATTATAAACATTTATGAATTTAAACAATAAAATATTAGCAATTCTTTTTATTATAGCAGTTTCATTCGTTATATATTCAAGCTATAATTAAGATATCTATGCCTAACAAGAAAAAAAAATCTATTGCTTTAAAATTAAGAAATTACTTTTTTACTGGTGTCATAGTTTTGATTCCAATTGGATTTACTCTTTATTTAAGTAAATTTTTAATAAATTTGTCAACAGAATTAGTTCCATCAGGCTTAAATCCAAATACATATCTTCCTTATTCTATCCCTGGTATAGAGATTATTTTAACTATAATTTTTATTACAATTGTAGGTGGCCTATCTTTATCTTTTCTAGGTAAAAAATTTTTACAGATAATTGATGATCTATTTAAAAGGATACCTATATTAAGAACTATTTATTCTGCAATTGGTCAAATGACAGACTCATTTAGAAATCAAGAGGGTAATAAAAAAAGTGTAGTTTTGGTGGAATATCCTAGAAAAGATTCATGGGCCGTAGGTTTTGCTACTAAAGAAAACACAGGTGAAATTAAAAATAAAGTAGATATAAATCTTGTAAATGTTTTCGTTCCAACCACTCCAAATCCAACAAGTGGTTTTTTACTAATGATTCCAAAAAAAGACTTAATTTACTTAGATATGACTTTTGAAGAAGCTTCTAAGTTTATAGTTTCAGCGGGCACCTCTTCTCCAAAAAATTAAACCATATCATTAATTATATCTGCTTGATCATATAACTTTAGTAAAGCTTTATATTTATCTATATTAACATTTTCTAATTCTATTTTTTTAATTTGTTTTTCTGCCATTAAAAAAAGTTCTTCATGTTGAATAGGGTCAGCTAATCTGAAATTTTTAACACCACTTTGTTTAAAACCAAGTAAATCACCAAAACCTCTTAATTTCATATCTTCTTCTGAAATTTCAAAACCATCATTTGATTTTTTTAATATATTTATTCTTTTTTTTGCATTCACAGTTAAATTAGATTTAAACATTAGTATACAGCTTGCTTGTTTAGTGCCACGACCAACTCTACCTCTTAATTGATGTAATTGCGATAATCCAAACTTATTAGCATTTTCTATAATGATGACGTTTGCATTAGGAAAATCTATACCTACCTCAATTATTGTTGTTGAAACCAGTATTGAATATTCTTTATTTAAAAATTTATTTAGTATTTTTTCCTTTTCATCATTTTCAATTTTTCCATGAAGCAGTGCAACATTATTTGGGAAAAGTTTATTAAGAAATTTATATTTAGTAACTGATGATTGATGATCTAATTTTTTTGATTCTTCAATTAAAGGACATACCCAGAAAATTTGATTTCCATCTTTTATTTCTTTTTTAACAAAATTAATAACATCCTCTATTTTACTTTCTAACTTACTATACGTTTTAACTTCTTTTCTATTTTTAGGTTTTTCTTTAATAATAGAAACATCCATATCACCATAGACAGACATGGTTAGAGTTCTTGGAATAGGTGTTGCTGACATTAAGAGAACGTCACAATTATCACCACCTTTGTCAGACAAAAGTTTTCTTTGCCTTACACCAAATTTGTGTTGCTCATCAATTATAATATAACCTAAATTACCGAAAATAATTTTTTTTTGAAAAATTGCATGTGTTCCAAAAACCATATTAATTTTATTATTTTTTAACTCTTTAATAATTCTTCTTTTTTCAATATTTGGACTTTTGCTTGAAAGTAATTTAATAATTATATTTTTAGGAAATAATTTTTTGGCTAATATGTAATGTTGTCTAGCTAATATTTCCGTAGGAGCCATTAATGCAACTTGGAAGTCAGAGTTAATAACACTTAGAGCAGAAATTAAAGATACAATGGTTTTTCCACTACCTACATCACCCTGCAAAAGTCTAAACATTTTACTTTTTGAATTTAGATCACTATTTATATCTTCTAAAGATGCTTTTTGATCATTAGTAAGATTAAAATCTAATTGATTGATTATTTGATTATGAGCTTTTTCTGTAAACTTCTTTGAAATCTTTTTAATCTTTTTAATCTTTTTTCTTATTTCTGAGTTGACTAAAAAAGATGCTAATATCTCATCGTATGCAAGCCTTTTATAAAATTCTGTTTTGTAGTTTTCTATATTAGCAGGGTCATGTAATTTGATTATGGCGCTATTCCAACTTTCATTTCCAAAGTTTTTTAATATGTCTCTGTCATGCCACTCTGTTAAAGTTGGCAAATTTTTCAAAATTTGATTGATGATTTTATTATAAGTTTTTTCAGTAATTCCTTCAGTTAATGAATATTTATTATCTATAGTTTCTATTAATGAACTATCTTGTGAAATATAAGTTGGGTTTGTTATTTGGTATCGTCCTTTATAATTACTAATCTTGCCACTAATTGTTACCTCTTCATTTAAAGGCAAAATTTTTCTTACATATCCCTCATGACTGTTAAAAAATATACAATCAATTTTTCCTGATTGATCTTGACAATTAACCCTATTTGGTAAATTTCTCACTCTTGGAAATTGATATTTTAGTGGAATTATTCTAATAGTCTGAATTACACCTATTTGTAGATTACAAATTTTACTAACTAAAGTTCTGTCTGTATATGACTTGGGTAGCCTCCATAATAAATCAAATATGTTATTAACTTTTTTTTTCTTTAGAATTTCCATGGTTTTTTTACCAACACCATTTAATTTTGTTAGATCTGCTAACAAATATTCATAATTATTTTTATTTTTCATGTTAAATACAATATATAAAAAAAATATGACCATTAATATAAAGGATTTAAAAAATAAAATAATTTATCGTGCCAAATATAGAGGTACTAAAGAAATGGATGAATTATTAGGTTCATTTACTAAAATATATATTGACCAGTTAACAGATGATGAATTACCACTTTTGTGTGATTTATTGAATTTAGATGACGAAAATCTTTATAAACTTAATCAAGGTCTACAGCTAACTATAGAAATTAAAAATAACAAGGTTACAGAATTATTTAAAAATTATAATTATGTTAGTGATTAGTGGCGGAGAGACTGAGATTCGAACTCAGGAAAGAGTTGCCCCTTTGCCGGTTTTCAAGACCGGTGCATTCAACCGCTCTGCCATCTCTCCGTTAGTGAGTGTGTACTTAGTTAATTGTATCATTTCAACCTAAAAGACACATATCAAATATATTTTTTTTACGTTTGGTTCAAGTTTGAGTTAAATTCTTATTTATTTATCTACAAAATCCCAGAATATTCAGTTAATATAAAATATTGAAAAAAACTCTATCAATCTTAGTTTTAAGTTTATTGTTGAGTGCAAATGCATTTTCTGAATATTATAAAACTGGTCAAAAAATTTCAAAAATACTAGAAGTAAATAAAGATTTTAAAGTAAAACTTTCTAACAGTGAATGGATTGTAGTAAGAAATAATAAAGATATTTGGGGTGGAATAATGCAAAGAATTATTGGAATTGTAAGAGTGGAAAATAATGAAATCATGGAAGTTGTGGAAATTTATGAAGGTTTATTAGGGTCAAGAGTAATGGGTGAAATTGATCCCATAATATATGAAATGGTTTTTAAGAATAATTATGATGGGTGCTATGAAAAGCCTGAATATTTTTTACTAAAATTTTATGCAAGAGGAAAAGTTCATAACTGTATGATTGTTAGACATTGGGACGTGTCAAAAGAACTTACAAATCCTGATGACCCTGCAACAAGGGCAAATGGAGCACTTTATAGTCGTTGGATTAAAGAAAATTCAATTAAACCTCCCGAAATAATGCTTGCAAGTGAACACAGTTATTTTTCACGTCATGCAAGGGGTAACTGGTTTAGAATCCTTTATCTTGCTAATCCAAAAATACTTAATGCCCCTATAACCAGTTTTAAGAGTGAGGAAACATCAGAGTATCATAAATTTAATATTGAAAAATTTCCTGAACATAAAAAAATTATGTATAAGTGGCTTTCAATATCTTCTGAGAGGCATAAAGAGTTTGAAAAATATAATAAAGCAAAAGATTCACATAAGCTTGATTTAAGTGCATATTATACAGAGAGTAAAAACTCAAAGGTCATAACAGTGATTGATACCGAAAAAGTTAATGACGATATGATTACCAATTTAAAAAAATTGAATAATCTTTATAAATCAGGCATTTTGACTAAAGAAGAGTTTACAAAAGCTAAGAAAAAACTTTTAAACTAAAAATTACGCTACCAGTCCGCCAAAAACTAATCTAAACGTTAATCAGCATTATAAATTAAACAAAGTAAGAGAGTGGTAAGAGGCGTTCTGTTACCCGATGCCCCAGACTAATAACTAATTTTGTTTCAAATTTGTTTCACGTTTCGTAGCTTAGTCGAGTGAATAATAGCTCATTTTTTAAAATCTAAGATTCAAATTAATAAGTAAATTATCGAAATGTATGTGTTACGCTGTAAAGTGAGTGTGGGATTTCTAGGCTTTCAAGACTGGCGCATTCAACTGCTCTGCCAGCACTCCGTTAGTGAGTATTTTAGCTAACAATTATAAATTTTCAACTAAAAAACTATTAAAATAACTTCATAAAACTCATCTCACTCCGTCATCTGTCCATTATCAATTTTTTATAAAAAATTTTATTAATTCAACAATAAAATAGACAATAAGTTTAATTAATGGATTATAACTTCAATTTTTTGAATTAATGAAAAATAATGACTTTAATAAAGGTATAACATTAACTGCACTTGGTTCATTTTGGTGGGGTGTAATAGGGGTCATTTATTTTGAGTATATTTCTTTTGTAGGTCATATAGAGGTAGTTTTACATCGTTGTATTTGGACTGCCTTTATTTTAATTTTATCAACATCTTATTTTTCAAAATGGCAAATTTTTTTCAATATTATAAAAAATTATAAAATATTAATTACTCTTTTTTTTTCAGGATTATTGATCTTTATAAATTGGGCTGTTTGGATATATGCAGTCGCGAATAACCAAATTATTGATGCAAGTTTTGGATATTTTATTATGCCTATTTTAAGTGTTTTATTGGGTAATATTTTTTTTAAAGAACTTTTAAATAGAAAAAGAAAAATTTCTATAATTTTGGTTTTAATTTCAATATCTTTTTTACTTTTTGTAAGTTTTAAGTCAATACCTTGGGTTGGTCTTGTGGTGGCAGTAAGCTGGGGTTTTTATAACTTATTAAGAAAAAAAATTAATATAGATACGGATGTGGGTCTTTTAATTGAAAGTCTTTTTATCTTACCGTTTGCTTTAGCTGCTTTTTATCTAATAACACAAGAAGGGTTGAATGATTTTACCTTTTCAAATCCATCATTGATGTTTTTACTATTATTAGCAGGTCCTATGACCGTAATTCCATTATTTTTATATGTTAGGGGGGTTGAGTTGTGTGGCCTAGGTCCGACAGGTATGATATTCTATATTACTCCTACTTTTCAATTTATATTAGGATTTTTTTATTATAATGAGCCTTTTTCAATTATAAAATTAGTAAGTTTCATTTTAATCTGGATTGCTGTATTTATTTACTTAAAAGATTTATATGAAAATAATTAGAAATTTTATAATTTTATTCTTATTCTTACTCTTCAACACTGCTGAATTGTCTGCTAATGATAATTCATTTAATGAGTGGTTAAAAACATTCAGAATTTATGCACTAAAAAATAATATTTCTGAAAAGACATTTGATATTGCAATGTCAGATGTTGTATTTTTGCCTAAGGTTATTAAATACGATCGTTTTCAGCCAGAATTTTATGAGGATACAAAAACTTATATTTCTAAGAGATCTTCTAACCTTAAAGTTAAACAGGGTGCAAAATTATATAAAACAAATAAAAAATTTATTAATTCAATTGACAATAAATTTTCTGTAGAAAAAAGTTTATTACTGGCATTGATGGGTATTGAAACAAATTTTGGAACTTATTTAGGTAAAATGGATATACTATCCTCATTAGCCACACTCAGTTTTGATGAAAGAAGATCAAAATTTTTTACAAAAGAGCTTATAACTATACTTCAACTTGTTGAGAAACAAAAAATTGATCATAAAATTTTATATGGTTCGTGGGCAGGTGCCTTTGGTAATTTTCAATTTATGCCTTCTACTATAGAGCGATATGCAATAGATTATGATAAAAACAATATAATTGAACTTAAATCAACTAAAGATTCTTTTGCTTCAGCTGCTAATTATATAAACAAAATAGGGTGGAAGAAAAATCAACCATGTTTTATTAGAGTTAGTTTAACTAAAGATGTCCCTAAAAAATTATTAAATACTTCTGCTAAAAAATTACATAATAAAAATAGATTTGGTGATTTGAAAAAATATATTCAAAATACAGAAGGAATCATCATAAATGATGATCTGATTTCATCAATTATTACACCAGATAAAGATATAATACCAGATTCTGAAAACTTAGAACCTGCTTATATTGTTTTTGAAAATTATGAAAAGATATTACAGTGGAATAGATCTTTAAGGTTTGGTTTAGCCGTTTGCACCTTAAGGGATAAGTTTAAAAATGTTTTATAAAAATTTTTTAGCATTATTTATTTTCTTATTTCTAGTAAATTGTACAACAGGAAAATTAATTAAGATTGAAAAAAATATAACTATAGTTAATGGGTATTCTAATAAAGGTTTTGCAATAGTTTATACTGAAGAGCTTTATAAACAAAAAATAATTAATCAAAAAATTGACGATCGTAGTCTAATTATATTTCAAAAAAATTTAAAAGTTAATACGCAAGTTAAAATTACTAATATTATAAATGGGAAATCGTTAGTAGCAACTGTTGGCAATAGCTCCTCTTATCCCTCTTTTAATAATTCTGTACTGTCCAAGAGAATAGCTCAAGAGTTAGATTTAGATGTCAACCAACCCTATGTTGAAATTTTTGAAATACTAGAAAATTCAATTTTTGTCGCTCAAAAAGCAAAAACTTATGATGAAGAAAGAAGTGTTGCTATTTAAGCGCCAGTCAATGCCATAAGTATTAATGATTTAAACGCGATTAAAAAAAAAGATAATAAAAAAGTTAATATAAAATTTTCTTATACAATAAAAATTGCTGATTTCTATTTTAAGGATACAGCTTTAATGATGTTAAATAGAATCAGTGTTGAGAGTGATATAAAAAATCCTAAAATTAAAAAAATTTCTGATAAAAAATATAGGGTATTTTTAGGTCCTTTTAACAACATTAATTCTCTACAAAAATCATATAATGATATAAGTATACTTGAATTTGAAAACATTGAAATTATAAAAAATGATTAAAATAAAATTTTTAACAATTCTGATATTTTTGCTATTAACATTTAGTTCTAATGCAGCATTTGAAATTAACGCCAGAACAGCAATATTACAAGATTTTCTCTCTGGTGAAATATTGTATGAGAAAGATCCTGATAAATCTATATATCCAGCTTCGATGACAAAAATTATGACTGCCATTGTTACATTTGATTTAATAAAAAGTGGAGATTTAAATTTAAGTGATAAATTTTTAATTTCAGAAAATGCTTGGCGCTTATCATCTGCTGGCTATTCATCAATGTTCATAATGGTTGGAGACTACGTTAGTGTTGAAAATTTACTTAAAGGAATAATAATAGCCTCCGGTAACGATGCGTGTGTTGCTCTTGCTGAAGGAATAGCAGGTACAGAAGAAGAATTTGCCATCTTAATGACATCTAAAGCTAAAGAAATTGGAATGGAAAATACAAATTTTTCTAATGCTTCAGGCATTAATAGTACAGAAAATGTTTCAACAGTTAGAGATATTATGCTTATGTCCAACTATCTTATTAAAAATTATCCAGTTAAATATAAGTATTTTTCAGAAAAGGTTTTTACATGGGATAGAACTGGTGGTGACCCAATTAGTCAGGGTAACAGAAATCCACTTCTTTATAAAAATTTGGGCGTAGATGGAATTAAAACTGGATATTTAGCGGTTGAAAAATACTCTTTAGCATCGTCAGTTTATAGAAATGGAAGAAGATTAATCGCGGTTGGAAGTGGTTTCAATACTAAAAAAGCTAGATCAAAAGAAAGTGCTAAACTGTTGACGTGGGGATTAACTAATTTTGATTTAATAGAAATTGCAAAATCTTCTTCACCAATAGAGAAAATTGATGTTTGGCTTGGTAAAAAGGAATTTGTTAATACCTATGTAAAAATGGATATATATAAAACAATTCCCAAGGCGCGGAAAAAATTCTTAAAAGTATCTATTATGTACAATGGTCCAGTAGAAGCGCCAATTAAAAAAGATGCTATCCTGGGTAAATTAAAAATTTCTTATAAAAATGAACCTGTCGAAGAGTATGATTTATTAGCCTTTGAAGATGTTAAAAGATTAAATATATTTTCCAGAGTAATGAAATCTATTAATTTTTTGATTTGGGGTGATGTCTAAAAAAAAACCAATCATTGTTTTTGAGGGAATAGAGTGTAGTGGAAAATCTTCACATATACAAAGTGTTACAAATTATTTACGAAAAAATAATGAAAGATTTATTCAAATTAGGGAGCCTGGGGGTAATAAAAACTCTGAAATGATTAGAAAATTAATACTTGATAACAAATCGAGTTTTAATAAATATACTGATTTGTTACTATACCTGTCTGCAAGAAGTGAAAACATAGAATTGATAAAAAAGAATATGGGTCAAAAAATAATTATAATTGACAGATTTGTTGATTCAACATTAGCATATCAGCATTACGGCATGGGTGTGAATCTAAATTTTATTAATTTTATTAATAATTTCTTATTGAAGGATATAAAAGTGACCTTTACTTTTTTAAATATAGTTAGTGAAAAAAATATGAAATTGAGATTAGCTAAAAGAAAAAATCTAAACAGATATGACAAGTTTAATGGAGCTTTTTATAAAAAAGTTCAAGATGGATTTCTTAAAATACTTAAAAAAAATTCAAAAAATTATATGAAAATTAACTCAAATCTAAATATGAACGATAACAAAAAAAAAATATTAAATAAAATTGATAGTTTAATTTTAAAATGAATATTAAACCCTCAGAAAATACAAAACTTTATGGTTTAGGTGAATATTTTAATGAAATTTTAAATCTACATAATCAAAAAAAAATGCCAAATAAAATTTTATTATCAGGCAGAAAGGGTATTGGTAAATCAACTTTAGCATATCACTTAATTAATCATATTATATCATTAGAAGATGATGATTTTAAATATAATTTAAAAGAATTTATGATAAATAAAGATAACACTACATTTAAGTTGATTAAGAATAAGACTCACCCAAATTTTTATTTAATAGACCTAATGGATGAAAAAAAAAATATAGATATTGATCAAATTAGAAAAATGATAATTTATACTAACAAATCTGCTTTTAATGATAATCCGAGATTTATCTTGATTGATAATATAGAGAATCTTAATACAAATTCCGTTAATGCTTTATTAAAAATAGTCGAGGAGCCTAATAATAACATCTATTTTATTTTAATTCATAATAATGAAAAAAAAATATTATCTACTTTAAAATCCAGATGCTTAATATTTAAAGTTAACATGTCATTTGATGGATGCATCAATACAGCAAATTTATTACTTAAAAGAAATATTTTTGAACTAGTTAATAATGAGTTAATAAGTTATTATAGCACACCAGGTATTTTTATTAAGTTAATCAATTTTGCCCAAAAAAATGAAATTAATTTAAATGATTACACTCTCATTAATTTTTTAATTTTATTAATAGACATGAATTATTATAAAAAAAATAAATTTATTAAAAATATAATAATAAATTTTATTCAACTTAAGTTTTTTAATGAATATAAATTATCTAAAAAAAAAGATTCAATAGTAGAATTTTATCATAAATTTTTTGATAAAATCAAGAATGCAGAAAAATTTAATCTTGACGAAGAAAGTTTATTTATAGAATTTAAATCAAAGTTGTTAAATGGATAAAGATTATTATATAACAACACCTATTTACTACCCATCTGCAAAGCCTCATATGGGACATGCATATTCAAGTATAATAGCTGATTTTTTTGCCAGATTTAAACGTATTGATGGTTATGATGTACATTTTCTAACTGGTACAGATGAACACGGATTAAAAATTCAAAGAGCAGCTGAAAGAAAAAATATCACTACACAAAAATTTTGTGATGAGATTAGTCAAACATTTAGAGATCTTTCAGAAGCACTAAATCTATCAAATACAGATTTTATTAGAACTACTGAAAAAAGGCATGAAGAAGCAGTGCAACAACTTTGGCTAGATTTAGAAAAAAATGATAATATCTATTTATCAAAATATTCTGGATGGTATTCAATTTCTGACGAGGCTTATTATAATGAAGATGAAATTATAGAAAAAAATGGAACCAAAGTAGCGGTATCATCAAGCTCAACAGTTGAATGGATAGAAGAAGAGTCATATTTTTTTAAACTTTCAAAATGGCAAAATACTCTATTAAAATATTATGAAGAAAATCCAAACTTTATTTTACCCAAATCAAGAAAAAATGAAGTTATTAGTTTTGTAAAAAATGGCTTGAAAGACTTATCAATTAGTAGAAAAGGATTTTCATGGGGCATAAAAGTGCCGAGTAACCCAGATCACGTTATATATGTTTGGCTTGATGCACTTGCAAATTATATTAGTGCCCTTAACTATCCGAATACTGCTGACAATCTATTTAAAAAATTTTGGCCCGCATCTGTACACTTAATTGGTAAGGATATTTTAAGATTTCATGCTGTTTATTGGCCTGCATTTTTGTTGGCTGCTAAGATATCCTTACCAAAAAAAATTTATGGTCACGGATGGATCTTATCTGGTGATGAAAAAATGTCCAAATCAAAAGGAAATATTCTAGACCCGTTAGACATAGTGAAAACGTATGGTTTAGATCCTTTGAGATATTATTTAATTAAAGAGGTTTCATTTGGTAATGATGGAAGTATATCGGAAGATAGGTTGGTTGATTGTATTAATAGCGACTTGGCAAATAATTATGGTAATTTATGTCAAAGAGTTACTTCTTTTGCAGAGAAAAATTGCTCATCAAAAATACCCCAAAACAATAAATTAAATCATGAAGATCTTTTAATGTTAAATAAATTTACTGAAAATTTAACAATTTTAAGAAATGAGATTGACAATCAAAATATTAATTTTTATATAAATTTTATTGTTAGTGCTTTGTTTGAAGCCAATAAATACTTTAATGATCAGGAACCATGGAAAAAAAAGGATAATAAAGAAAGACTTGATAGCATTGTTTATACAGCTCTTGAAATGATTAGAAAAATTTCATTTATGCTTTATCCTATTATTCCAGACTCAATTGAAAAGGCTCTTAGAATTTTTAATCTTAAACCTAATGATATTATATTTGAATCAATTGCAGTTCATAATTTTTTACAACCTGGTAATGATATTAACAAAATAGATATACTATTCAAAAAAATTGAAAAAAAAGATGATTGATTCACATTGCCATCTTGATCATGAACCATTATACGGAAATATTAATGATGTTATTAAACGATCAAAGGATACTGGTATTCAAAAGTTATTAACCATTTCCACGACATTTTCAAGTTTTGATAAGATAAAAGAACTAGTAAATAAAGATCCAATGATCTTTGGAACTTTTGGTATTCATCCTCACGAAACTGAGACTGATCGAGTTGATAAAGAAACACTTGTTAATACAATATCTGAATCAAAAAAAATTATTGGTATAGGGGAAACTGGTCTTGACTTTTTTTATAATCATAGTGACAAAAAAAGGCAAATTGAAAGCTTTAAAACTCATATAGAAGCTTCTATTGATCTTAAAATGCCCGTTATTATACATTCTAGAAATGCTGAAGATGAAACATTCGACATTCTCAGTTCATATAACTCTAAAAATTTAAAAATATTAATGCATTGTTTTACAGGTTCTTATCTTTTTTCAAAAAAACTATTGTCTCTAGATGCATTTTTTTCAGCCAGTGGAATAATCACATTTAAAAATAGTATCGAACTTCAAAATACATTTAAATCTATTCCCTTAGAAAAATTACTTATTGAAACTGATAGTCCCTTTTTGGCTCCTATACCCATGAGAGGGAAAAAAAATGAACCAAGCTATATCAAGTATACATTAGAAAAATTATCTATTATCAAAAAAAAAACGATAGACGAAATGAGTACTATTACTACAAATAATTTTAATAAATTATTTAATTTATAAACTTTTCTTATGTCTTTTAAATTTATCATTTTAGGAAGTGGAAGTTCAATGGGTGTTCCAAGAGCGGATGGGTATTATGGTAAATGTGATTTAAATAATAAAAAAAATTATAGAACTAGATGTTCTGCAATTATAAAGTTTGATAATGAAAATATTTTGATAGATACCTCACCTGATTTAAGACAACAATTATTAAAAAATAAGATTAAATCTATTAGTAAAATTTTTTATACCCACCTACATGCAGATCAGACACACGGTATTAATGACCTCAGACCTTTTTCTTTAATAAATAAAAAACAAATACCTGTTTTTGCTGATAAAAAAACAACAAAATATTTACTAACAACTTTTAAATATTGTTTTCAATCATCACATGATTATCCATCCACATTAAAACTTAATAATTTAAAAAAAAGTCATACATTTATAAATAAAAATAAAAAAATTTTAATTGAGTCAATTCCAGTTAAACATGGTAATATCGATAGTATTTGTTATTTAATCAACAGAAAATTAGCTTACGCCAGTGATGTAAGTTTATTTTATAAAAAAAATATTAAAAAATTAACATCTCTAGATTCCTTAATAATTGATTGTCTTTGGTACAAAAATCACTCTTCCCATTTTAATCTAGATCAAGTTTTGGAACTTGTTAAAACTTTAAAACCAAAAAAAACTATTTTAACTAACATGCATAGCGATTTAGATTATGACACTCTCAAAAAGTGCTTGCCTAGAGATATTGTTCCTGGATATGATGGGATGTCATTAAGCTTATAATATTAATTCAATTTCTTTAATAATTTTTTTTGAGAGCGGTGCAATAAATGAATTAAAGGTGTTTTGAACCTTTCCTTCTTTATTTATTAATATTTTGTGAAAATTCCATTTTGGTATGGTAGATTTTCCATAATTCTCTTGTGCCCATATATACAATTCATGTGCATTTTCCCCTTTTACATTAACTTTCTCAGTCATAGGAAAGGTAATATTGAAATTTGTTTCACAAAAATTTTTAATTTCTTTATTTGATCCAGGTTCTTGTCCACCAAATTGGTTAGATGGTATGCCTATTACAACTAAACCTTTATCTTTATATTGTTCATATAACAATTGAAGTTCTGTATATTGCTTAGTAAACCCACATTGGCTTGCTACATTAACTACAAGAATAGTTTTACCCTTAAACTGATCAAAATTTAAATTACTACCGTTTATGTCTATGATATTAAGATCAAAAAAAAGCTTATCGTATTTAGCTTCGACTTTTCCATTAAATGAAAACATAATTGTCAATATCAGTATTGTTAAATAATTTCTTTTAATCATAATTTAGTTTTTGAAGCAAATAATAAAACAAAATAACCAAATATAGTTGATAATAAAGATCCAGCTAAAACACCAATTTTAACACCATCAATATATTGGGTGCTATCAACAAACGCTAAATTTCCTACAAATAAACTCATTGTAAAACCAATTCCTGTTAAAATGGACACGCCATATAAACTTAACCAGCTGGAATTATCTGGCATTTGAGCAGCACCTAGCTTAACTGCAAAAAAAGAGAAAAGCATAACACCTAGTTGTTTACCAACAAATAAACCCAGAAGTATTCCAAGGGGCACGGGTAACATGAGAGAAGATAGTGATAGCCCCTCTAAAGAAACTCCAGCATTAGCAAAAGCAAATAAAGGCATAATCATAAAGGCTACATAGGGACTTATTGCATGCTCAGTCTTAATTAATAGGGAAAAATCTTTATCTTTAATTCTATGAGGTATTGTTGATGCAAGAAGCACACCAGCTATTGTTGCGTGTATTCCAGACTTATATGTAAAGAACCACATGAAAATACCAACTAATAAATATGGTGAAATTTTCTTTACTCCAAATTTATTTAATAGAAGTGTCAATATGTAGGAAATTAAAATTAAACTTAAATAGCTGATACTAAGATCACCAGAATAAAAAAACGCAATAATCAAAATTGCACCAAGGTCATCAATAATGGCTAATGCTGTTAAAAATATCTTTAATGAAATTGGCACTCTTGATCCTAGCAATGACAAAATTCCTAAAGAAAATGCTATATCAGTAGCAGATGGAATTGCCCAACCATTCATCGTTTCAGAGTTTCCGAAGTTTATAATTATATAAAAAAGAGCAGGGATTATCATCCCCCCTGCTGCTGCAATAATAGGTAACATCGCTTTTTTTAAATTTGAAAGCTCTCCTTGTATAAACTCCCTTTTAATTTCTAATGTTACAAAAAAAAAAAATATAGCCATAAGCAAGTCATTAATCCAGTGATGTACAGAAAGTTTTAATCCAAAATTATTAATCCCAACAAAAATGTATTGTTCTAATGTATTAAAATACAATTCATTAAAATTTGAATTACTAATAACAAGAGCAATCATGGCTGCTATCAATAACACTAGGCCACTTGCTGCTTCTAAATGGAAAAACCATTTAAATGGTTTAGATAATTTTTTAATCATAAAATTAAAATAAATTTTTTAAAAATAGTGAAATATCTTTAATACTTTCATATAAATTATAAAGTAAAAACTCAATGTTTGGAAAAATTTTACTTAAGGGATACTTAAATGTATCTATTATAATTATAATAGCAACAAATGAGATCATACAAATAATACTTAAATTTAAGATATTGTATTTCTTTAAAACTTTATTCTCACCGGTTAGGGTTTTCTTGGTTTTTTCTTCAGAATAAATACTAGTTTTTTTGGAATTTTTTATATCTTTATCAATAGTTAAATCTTTAATTGGCTCAATAAATTTAAATATAGCTTCATTTTTAAAAAACCATTTGTGATTGCAGCTACTACATTGAAGTAATCTTCCTTTTTCAGGTATTAAATTAGCATCAATATCAAATTTTTTGTTACAATTATCGCAGGCAATGATCATTTTTTCTTTATATCAGATTCTAAATTAAAAGCCTTATATTAGATACGCTTTATGCTTTGAAATTATTAATATCTAATGTATTAGTACCACAATCGGGGCGTAGCGCAGCCTGGTAGCGCATCTGGTTTGGGACCAGAGGGTCGCAGGTTCAAATCCTGCCGCCCCGACCAATTAATTATGA
>Ga0114997_10001029_pt1 | contig 23111 bp, 22 predicted proteins | sample ArcticOcean_MG_C_2_FD_87045 | JGI IMG/M metagenome (GOLD analysis project Ga0114997, IMG submission 87045) | Marine microbial communities from western Arctic Ocean - ArcticOcean_MG_CB4_136 | ecosystem: Environmental > Aquatic > Marine > Oceanic | place: Arctic Ocean: Canada Basin | collected...
GATATGCAAGATATTGGCAAAGTAGAACTGCACCCAAAGTTTGATGGAAAGCAAATGATCATGGTTATTCAGCCTTTATAAGGCTTAATAGAGGTTGTAAATCTATTCCAATATTTGTATAAGACCCCAGAATTATGCCAAAATTAAAAACAAAAAGTTCAGCAAAAAAACGATTTAAAATCTCAGCTACAGGGAAAGTCATGATGGCTCAGGCTGGAAAGAGACACGGCATGATTAAGAGAACAAATTCACAAATTAGAAAATTAAGAGGCACGACTGCTATGTCGAAACAAGATGGCAAAATAGTTAAATCATATATGCCTTACAGTTTAAGAGGATAAAATGGCAAGAGTAAAAAGAGGTGTAACAAGTCACGCTAAGCATAAAAAAGTTCTAAAAGCTGTCAAAGGTCAATGGGGCAGAAGAAAAAGTACAATAAGAGTTGCAAAACAAGCTATGGAAAAAGCTATGCAATATGCGTACAGAGATCGTAGAACTAAAAAAAGAGAATTTAAATCTTTGTGGATTCAAAGAATTAATGCAGGCGTTAGATCTGAAGGACTGACCTATTCAAAATTTATTAATGGCTTAACAAAGTGTGGAATTAAGCTAGATAGAAAAATATTAGCTGAAATAGCATATGATAGCCCAGAAGCCTTTAAAACGATCGTTCAAAAAGCTCAATCCGCACTAAATTAATCTTCACTATTGTTTTTCTTCGGTGAAGAAATAATCTCTCAATATGTCTGATATTAAAAAAATAAAAAGTGATTTCCTTTTTAAGCTAAAAGAAAATTTAGATTTAAATCAAATTAATCAAATTAAAGCAGATCTATTTGGTAAAAATGGATTGATTAGCTCTCAATTTAAACAACTTGGAAAAGTAGCAGAAGAAGAGAGAAAGAAATTTGCATCAGATTTAAACTCAGCAAAAGATGAGCTTCAAAGTTTAATTACTACAAAGATTAACAATATTGAAATCAAAGAAATTAATCAAAAATTAGAAAAAGAAAAAATAGACATAACCTTGCCTGAAAGATCTTTCGTCCAAGGAAAAATTCATCCTGTGTCTCAAGTTATAGATGAAATTTCTTCAATTTTTTCAGAAATTGGATTTAGCGTAGAAGAGGGTCCTGATATTGAAAATGAATATAATAATTTTACTGCATTAAATACACCTGACAATCATCCAGCAAGAGATATGCACGACACATTTTATCTTGATGAAAAAAAAAAATTATTATTAAGAACTCATACTTCACCAGTTCAAATTAGAACCATGCTTAATGATAAACCGCCTTTTAAAATAATTGCACCAGGTAGAACATATCGGTCAGATAGTGATCAAACGCATACACCAATGTTTCACCAAGTTGAAGGTCTGCACATTGATAAAAATATAAATATGGGGCACTTAAAGGGTTGCTTAAATTATTTCATTAAAGAGTTTTTTGAGATTGATAAAATCAAAATGAGATTTAGACCAAGTCACTTTCCATTTACCGAACCATCAGCTGAGGTTGATATTGGTTATGAAATCAAGGATGGAAAAATTGTAATTGGTGAAGGGGATAAGTGGCTTGAAGTTTTAGGCTGTGGAATGGTTCATCCAAATGTTTTAAAAAATGTAAAAGTAAACCCTGCAAAATTTCAAGGCTATGCATTTGGTATAGGAATAGATAGGCTGGCAATGCTTAAATATGGCATAAATGATTTAAGGGCATTTTTTGATTGCGATTACAGATGGTTAAATCATTTTGGTTTTGACCCAATAGATGTACCCACAAACTACAGAGGCTTAAGTAGATGAAGATTACAACAAATTGGTTAAAAGAACATCTGGATACTAAACTTAATGAAAATCAAATTATTGATAAACTTACAGATGTTGGTCTGGAAGTGGAGGGTGTTGATATTCATCAAAGTGAACTAAATGGATTCATAATTGCTAAGATTTTAAAAGCAGAAAAACATCCTGATGCAGATAGACTTAGAGTTTGTGATGTAGAAATTGGAGCAAGTGATACCGTTAAAGTAGTCTGCGGTGCACCAAATGCAAAAGAAGGGTTATTGACAATTTATGCACCTCCTGGTGCAATAGTTCCAAAAAATCAAATGAAATTAGTGGTAAGTAAAATACGAGGTGTCACATCACATGGAATGCTTTGTTCAGAATCTGAACTCAATTTATCAAATGAAAGTGATGGTATTATAGAACTTTCTACAAAAAAATATGAAAAAAAAATAGGCAAAAGTTATTTTCCTAAAAGCAGCATAAATATAATTGATATATCCATTACACCAAACAGAGCAGACTGCTTGGGAGTAAGAGGAATAGCAAGAGATTTAGCTGCAGCAGGATCAGGCAAATTAAAAAAACTAAAAATGAAGAAGTTGGTTCAAAAAAATAAACAAAAAATAAGCGTAAAAATAATTAGAGAAAAAACCCAAGGATGTACAGCTTTTGGAAGTTGTTTAATTACAGATGTAAAGAACACTGAAAGTCCAGAATGGCTAAAGAAAAAAATAATATCTTTAGGACAAAAACCTATTTCTGCAATAGTTGATATTACAAACTATGTAATGTTTGATTTAAATAGACCACTACACGCTTACGATTCTGATAAAATAAATAAAGGAATAATAATAAGAAATTCTAAGAAAGATGAAAAATTTAAAGCGTTGGATGAAAAAAATTATAACCTTGAAAATGATATGTGTGTTATTACAGATGCTACAGGGGTACTAGGTTTAGGTGGAATTATTGGAGGAACGAGATCTGGAACTGAGATAGATACAAAAAATGTATTAATTGAGTCTGCCTATTTTAACCCAAGATCAATTAGAAAAACTTCTAAAACTTTAAATATTGATACAGATGCAAAGTTTAGATTTGAAAGAGGAATTGATCCATTATCAATAGAACAAGGACTCCAGCGAGCTGCAGAGCTAATTAAAAAAATCTGTGGAGGAGAAATTGGTAAATTTGATATTCAGAAAGTAGAAAATATTAAAAATAAATTAGTAAAATTCGATGTACAGTTATTTGAAAAAATAACAGGATTTAAAATTGATCAAAAAGAAATTATTGAAATACTAACCAACTTAGGTTTTGAAATTAAAAAACAAAAAAAGTTACTACTATTAGTGGTACCATCATGGCGACCTGATATTGAACAAGAAGTGGATATAGTTGAGGAGTTAGTAAGAATTATAGGTTATGACCGAATAAAGATAATTGAACCTGAGAAAGTTAGAAAGAAAAAAACTTTAAACCAAATACAAAAATTATTTCATTTTTTGCAGCGATCTATTGCATCTAAGGGGTACCTTGAAGCAATAACTTGGTCTTTTACTGACAGTAAGGTTAATCAATTATTTATTGAAAACAAAAAAGAGATTAAAATAGTTAATCCTATAAGCGCAGATTTAAATGTATTGAGAAGTTCAATTTTTTCAAACTTGATTATTCATCTAAATAAAAATTTAGGAAGAGGATTTAAAGATTTATCAATATTTGAAATAGGACCTACCTTTTCAGGATCTGAACCAGGTGAACAACAAACAGTAGTAAGTGGATTAAGAACAGGAAAATTGTTTAGACAGAGTTGGGCAGAACAAGAGAGATTAGTTGATGTTTTTGACGTAAAAAGGGATGTTGTTCAAAGTTTAGTTGAAGCTGGGTACAATAAAGACAAATTTTATATTGATGATAAAACACCAAACTATTATCACCCAGGAAAATCAGGAAGAATATTTCTAAATAAAGATAAAGAAAAAGTTGTGGCTTTTTTTGGAGATATTCACCCAAATATTTTAAAAAAATTAGATATCAAGGTTGAAGCATTAGTCGGGTTTGAAATATTTTTAGACAATATAAAAAAGATGAAAAAATCGTTAAAAGATCAAAAAACTCAATATAAATATTCTGACTTTCAAAAATCACAGAGAGATTTTGCTTTTGTTTTAGATAAAGATTTTAAAGTACAAGAACTAATTGAAATTATTTCTAATGTAGACAAAGAATTAATAAAATCAGTCAAAGTATTTGATTTTTATGAGGGAACAAATATTCCTGAAGGTAAAAAATCAATTGCATTAAACATAACTATTCAGTCGTTAGAAAAAACATTAAATGAAGAGGATTTGAATAAGATTAATCAACTTATTATTTCAACTGTTGAATTAAAAACTAGTGCAAAGATTAGATCGTAGTCATGACAAAAATTGACCATATTAGAAATTTTGCGATTATTGCGCACATTGATCACGGCAAATCAACTATAGCAGATAGAATAATTCACACATGTGGAGGCCTTACAGAGAGAGAGATGAAGGCACAAGTTTTAGACTCAATGGATATTGAGCGAGAAAGAGGGATAACTATTAAAGCTCAAACGGTTAAACTTAATTATAAAGCGAAAGATGGCAAAGAGTACATTTTAAATATTATTGATACTCCAGGACATGTAGATTTCAGCTATGAGGTTAGTAGATCTTTGTATGCTTGTGAAGGATCTATATTAATAGTTGATAGCACCCAGGGAGTAGAAGCACAAACATTGGCAAATGTTTATCAAGCTTTAGATACCAAACATGAGATAGTCCCTGTCTTAAATAAAGTTGATTTACCAGCGTCAGATTTAGAAAAAACAAAGCAACAAATAGAAGATGTTATCGGTATTGATACTGAAAATGCCATACCTTGCTCAGGAAAAACAGGTGAAGGCATAGAGAATATCCTAGAACAAATTATTGTATCACTGCCGGCTCCTGAAGGGGAAAAAGATTCAAATTTAAAATGTTTATTAGTTGATAGTTGGTATGATACTTATTTAGGAGTAGTTATTTTAGTTAGAGTTATTGATGGAAAAATTTCTAAAAATATGAAGATAAAAATGATGTCTACTAATCAAGAATATATAATTGAAAAAGTAGGTGTATTTACTCCAAAAGCAACCGATGTTAATGAGTTAAATGCTGGAGAAATTGGCTTTATAATTACAGGAATAAAAATTTTATCAGAAACAAAAGTTGGAGACACTATTTGTGATGCAAGTAAACCACTTCAAGAAGCACTTCCAGGATTTAAACCAAGCAAACCAGTTGTATTTTGCGGATTATTTCCTGTAGATAGCTCGGAATACCAAAAGCTAAAAGATGGTCTTGGTAAATTACAATTAAACGATGCTAGTTTTTCTTACGAAGCGGAATCATCTTCTGCATTAGGATTGGGATTTAGATGTGGGTTTTTAGGGCTTCTCCACTTAGAAATTATTACAGAAAGATTAGAAAGAGAATTTGATATAAATTTATTAACTACAACACCTGGTGTTGTGTATAAAGTTCATATGAATAAAGGTGAAGTAATAGAACTACAAAACCCCTCAAGTCTACCAGAACCTACGTTAATTAACTATATTGAGGAGCCTTGGATTAAAGCTACAGTTATTACCCCAGATCAGTATTTGGGAGCCATCATAAAGGTTTGCCAGGATAAAAGAGGTATACAAACTAATTTAAGTTATTCAGGAAGTAGAGCGGTATTAAATTACGAAATTCCATTGAATGAAGTTGTTTTTGATTTTAATGATAGGTTAAAATCCATGACTAGTGGTTATGCTAGTTTTGATTATGAGATAATTGGTCATCGAGAAGGAGATTTGGTAAAACTTGGAATACTTGTAAATGCAGAGCCTGTTGATGCATTATCAATGATGGTGCATAAAGATTTTGCACAAACTGTTGGAAGAGAAGTTTGTGAAAAATTAAGAGATTTAATTCCTAGGCACAACTTTATGATACCTGTTCAAGCTGCAATAGGAGGAAAAATCATAGCAAGAGAGACAATCAAGGGTTTTAAAAAAGATGTACTAACAAAAATTCATGGTGGGGGTGCCAGAGATAGAAAAAGAAAACTTTTAGATAAGCAAAAAAAGGGTAAAGCTAGAGGTAAACAGTTTGGTAAAGTTGAAATACCCCAAGAAGCATTTATTGGTGTATTAAAAATCAGTAAAGAAAAATAAATGAAAATTTATGATTGCTTTTCATATTGGGATGAAGATCTTTTACTAGATTTAAGGTTAAATATTTTAAATGATTATGTTGATTACTTTATAATAGTTGAAGGAAACAAAACTTGGCAAAATAATTTTAAAAAATTAAGATTTGATATAAAAAAATTTTCAAAATTTGAAAAAAAAATTATATATATTCCAGTTGAAAATATGCCTGATGGAGACGACCCTTATTTAAGAGAAAACTTTCAGAGAAATTGCATGTTAAGAGGTCTTAAATCATCATCCGAAGATGACGTAATTATTATTTCTGACCTAGATGAAATTCCAAATCCTATAAACATAGGTCAATTTAATAAAAAAATGAAGTATGCGGTTTTTAAACAAAATCATTATTATTATAAAATAAATTTACAAAGTACACTTAATCCTCATTGGCTCGGTAGTAGAATATGTATAAAAAAATTCTTGAAATCACCACAATGGTTAAGGAATTTAAAATTTAAAAAAAGACCCTTTTGGAGAATAGATAAATTAAGATTGAATAATATTATCGAAAATGGTGGTTGGCATTTTTGTAATCTTAAAAGTGCAGAACAACTACTATATAAATATAAAAATTTGTGTGAAACAAATGACCCTTATCATTTTAAGGAAAAAATAGATCAAAAATATTTAAAAATAAAAGAAATTGAAAAAAAAATTATTTCAGGAAAAGATATTATTGGTAGAAATGAATATTATAAACCTCAAAAATTAGATAGATCTTTTCCAAATCAAGTATTAAAAAATATAGAAAAATATAAAGAATGGATTGTAAATTAGTTAAAATTTATTAAATTACTATTTTCTATAGGAAAACAAAACATATTTTCATTTAATGAGAAGTAAACATACTTTTTCTCAGCCAATTGGTTTGTAAGTTTTTCAAATTTTTTATTTGGTATGTGTAAATATTCTAAAATTATAATAGGTCTCATTAAAGACGAATTTAAGAAATCAGATACTATATCTGCGTCGTACCCTTCCGCATCTACAAACAATAAGTCAAATTTATTTATATTATGTTTAATAATTAAATCATTTATGGAAATAGAATTGACCTCTTCCTTGACTATGTCGTTTTTTTTTACACCATGTTTAATAAGATGATTCTTATCAAATGAAGTAATGCCTATATAATGATCTCCAATATAATTTTTTAATTTTAAAGGATTAACTTTGTATAAATAAGAAATTTCATCATTTACTGCAATAGCTAAATTTTCAAAAATTATATTAGGATATTCTTTATAATTATTTTTTAGGTCTTCAAAATTATCTTTAATAGGCTCTACTAATATCGATTTAGTATTATATTTTTTGATATAATAGTTTAAATTGTCAAATCTCAAACCATCATTAGCTCCGATTTGAATCAAATAATTAACTTTTTTTTGATCAAATAAATAACTTAATATTTTTTTACTATTTAAAAATGAATTATTTTCTAATATTCTATTATTTTTAATATGATTTTTTTCAACTAGTTTATATCCGAATATTCCTGCTATTTTTTTAAAGAATTTATGTTTCATTACGAAATATATTAACAGAAATAGAATTAAATATATTAAATGTAATTTCAAGAAAATTAAACTAATATAAAATTTTGGAGAGATGGCTGAGTGGTTTAAAGCGCATGCTTGGAAAGTATGTGTACCTGTAAAGGTACCCAGGGTTCGAATCCCTGTCTCTCCGCCATTGTTTCAAGTGAAAAAATATAAATCAACAATTCAGCATGGGTTGTTAACAAACTGCTTTAGAGAGTGAAAATATCCTTTAAAATACTACTTTTAACAGACTTTGTTATTAAGCAAAAAATTAATTTTCATCTTTTTTTGTAAAAAAATGTTATAATTATTTAATTTCCATTTATTAAAATATGAAAAACAATTCAAAATATCAGGCAGATTCTATCAAAGTTTTAAAAGGTCTAGAGGCAGTAAGAAAGAGACCTGGAATGTATATTGGAGATACAGATGACGGAACAGGTTTGCATCACATGGTATACGAAGTTGTAGATAACTCAATTGACGAAGCATTAGCAGGGCATTGTAAAAATATAGATGTCAAAATTAATTCTGATGGAACCATTACTGTTAGAGATGATGGTAGAGGGATACCTGTTGATATGCACAAAGGTGAAAAAATTTCAGCTGCAGAAGTTATTATGACTCAACTTCATGCTGGCGGAAAATTTGATCATGATTCATATAAAGTATCTGGTGGATTGCATGGTGTTGGAGTTTCAGTTGTAAATGCATTATCAGAAAAATTGAAATTAGAAATTGATAGAGATGGAAAAAAATATTTCATGGAATTTAAAAATGGAGACTCAAAAGCACCACTTAAAGCTATAGGGAAATCAAAAGAAACAGGGACACAAATAACCTTTTTACCATCTAAAGATATTTTCTCATCAATAAAATTTACACCAAGCATAATTGTTAAAAGAATGCGTGAACTAGCATTTTTGAATAAAGGGATAAAAATTACTGTCAACGATTTAAATCAAAAAAAAGAAAAAATAATTGAGTTTAAATTTGATGGAGGTGTTTTAGAATTTGTTGATTTTTTAGATGAAAAAAGAGAAAAACTTTTAAACAAAACTGGAAATGATTTATTTAAAAAACCAATTTATATTGAGGGTAAAAAAGATAATATTGAAATTGAATGTTCTTTAAAATGGAATGCAAGTTATGGTGAGGATATCTATCCATACACAAATAATATCTATCAAAAAGATGGTGGAACGCATTTACTAGGTTTTAGAAGTGCGCTAACTAGGGTAATTAACAAATATGCAACAGAACATAATTTATTAAAAAAAAATAAATTAACAATATCAGGTGATGATATTAAGGAAGGTTTAACATGTGTAATATCTGCCAAAATACCTGACCCAAAATTTTCTTCTCAAACAAAAGATAAGCTAGTTTCATCTGAAGTAAGAATGATTGTTGAAAGCATTGTTAGTGAAAAGTTATCAATATGGTTTGACCAAAACCCAACTACTGCAAAAATTATTTTAGCAAAGATAATGCAAGCTGCTCTTGCAAGGGATGTTGCTAGAAAAGCTAGAGAAAATGTAAGAAGAAAAGGAGCTTTGGAATTAAGTGGACTACCTGGAAAATTGGCAGATTGCCAAATAGGAAAACAAGAAGGAACTGAATTATTTATCGTGGAAGGGGATTCTGCTGGAGGATCTGCAAAACAAGGAAGAAATAGATCAAATCAAGCTGTTTTACCACTAAGAGGAAAAATTCTTAACACTTATGTAGAAGAAATTGTTCTTAAGAAAAATAGCAACAAAGATGGAAGTGAACACAGAACAAAAACATTATCAAAAATGATTTCATCCAATGAAATTGTAACACTAATTAATGCTTTAGGTTTAGACCCTAAGACCGAAGAATTAGAATTAAAAGATTTAAGGTATGGAAAGATAATTATAATGACAGATGCTGATGTTGATGGTTCTCACATTAGAGCGCTATTGCTAACATTCTTTAATAACAAACCATTTAATAAATTAATTGAAAATGGACATGTATACCTGGCGCAACCACCTTTGTTTAAAATTAATAAAGGCACAAAAGGAATTTATATAAAGGATGAAAAAGAATTAGAAGATTATATTTTGAACCATAGTAAAGATTTAAAAAAAATAAAAAAGGGTTCTAAAGAATTTATTAAACTTTATGATGAAGAAAAATCTAGAATGAGTATTCAGAGATTTAAAGGATTAGGTGAAATGAATCCAGAGGAATTGTGGAATACTACGCTAGATCCAGAGACCAGAAATTTATTACAAGTTCAATATTCAAAAGATTTAAAAAAAGATCAACTACTTATTCATACTTTAATGGGTAATGATGTGGCACTAAGAAAAGAATTTATTGTTTCTAACGCAATTAATGTTCAAAATTTAGATATCTAATAATGAAGTTTTTCGAAACTTCAAAATACTTTTCTTTAAAAAAATCAACATATATAAACTTAAGGTGGATAGCCATCATCGGACAACTAATAACTATAAATTTAGTTTATTTTATTTTGGGATTTCAATTTAATTTTATTTTAGTTAATCTGATAGTATCAATTGGCGTACTTAGTAATTTATATTTAATTTATATTCATGATAGGACGCAATTACCTGATAAAGAAGCCTTTTTTTTCCTCATAGTTGATATTTTACAATTAAGTTCTTTGATCTACTTAACAGGAGGTATTGTAAACCCTTTTGCAATTTTTTTGATAATACCAACTATTTTTTCATCATCAAACTTAGGTTTTAGAAGTAATTTATTATTGATTACTGTTACTACCTTAATAATTATTTTTCTTACTCTTTTTAATCATCCATTACCGTACCCAGTTAATGAACACTTTCATGTAGATAGCTTTTATTATTATTCGATTCCTATTTCGTTAATTATTGCTCTTATTTTTTTAAATTATTTTGCCTTAATCTTTGGAAAAGAATCTAGAATTAGAAAAGAAGCACTAAATAAAATGCAAGAAATTATGTCAAAGGAACATGAACTTTTGTCACTCGGTGGCCAAGCAGCTGCAGCTGCTCATTCTTTGGGCACGCCCTTCTCTACTATAAAAATTATATCAACAGATTTATTAAAACAATTTAAAGGTGATATAGAAATTAAAAAAGATATTGAACTTTTAGTAAGCCAAATCGAAAGATGCAGTGAAATATTAAAAAAGTTGACATTAAATCCTACAATTGAAGATGATTTTATTGATAGAGATCTATCAATAGCTGATTATGTAAGTGAAATTATAAAGTCTTTTAGAGAAATAAGTAAAAAAGAGTTTATTATAAACTTTGATCAAAATTCAAATTCAATAGATATTACTAAATCAATTGAAATTGTTTACGGATTAAGAAATTTTATTGGAAATGCAAATAAATTTTCAAAGAGTAAAGTTTTTATAAGTGTAAAAAGTGATAACAATTTTACTGAAATTATAATTGAAGATGATGGTGAGGGATATCCCAAAGATGTATTAAAAAAAATTGGTGAACCTTATGTTAAGTCATATAAATCCTCCACAAAATCTAAATCAGGACTTGGTCTTGGTATTTTTATAGGAAAAACTTTGCTTGAAAAAAATTATGCAAATATTCTATGTATAAATTCACTAACAAGAAGTGGTGCTGAAGTTAGCATTAAATGGAAAAATAAAGATCTCCTAAATCTTTAATGTAATTTTTTTTTATTTTCAAATAGTCCACTTAATTGAGAAATCATCACATCTCCAAGTTCATTAACGTCTGTTAGTTTGATAGCTTTATTGTAGTATCTAGAGACATCATGACCAATACCGATCGCTAAAATTTCAACATCACTTTTAGTTTCTATAAATTTAACTGCTTTTTTCAGATGCTTTTCTAAAAAGTCTCCTGAATTAACTGATAAAGTTGAATCATCTACTGGTGCACCATCTGAAATTACCATTAGAATTTTTCTTTCTTCTTTTCTTTTTCTAATTCTATTGTAAGCCCAAAATATAGCTTCTCCATCTATGTTTTCTTTTAACAACCCTTCTTTAAGCATTAAACCTATATTATTTTTTGATTGCCGCCAGTGAGTGTCTGCCCCTTTGTATATTATGTGTCTTAGGTCATTAAGCCTTCCAGGATTTTTTAGTTTATCAGTTTTAGCCCAGGCCTCTCTACTTTTCCCACCCTTCCAGTTTTTGGTTGTAAAACCTAACACCTCAACTTTCACAGAGCATCTTTCTAAGGTTCTCGATAGTATATCTGCACAGAGTGCAGCTATTGTTATAGGACGCCCACGCATTGATCCTGAGTTATCAATTAACAAAGTTACTATAGTATCTTTAAAATCAAGATCTTTTTCTTTCATAAAAGATAGTGAATTATAAGGGTCCATAATAATTCTTGTTAGTTTAGAGCTGTCTAATAAGCCTTCTTCTAAATCAAACTCCCAAGCTCTATTCTGTTTGGCAAGTAGTTGTCTTTGTAATTTATTCGCAAGTTTAGTTATTAGGTCTTGAAAACCAACAAGCTGTTGATCTAAATTATTTCTCAATTTACGAATCTCTTTTGTATCTTCTAAGGTTTCAGCTTTTGCAATTTCATCATATTCTGTTGTAAAAACTTTATATTCTTGTTCAGTATTACTTAAGGTAGTTTTTTGTATTACATTTTCTACACTTTCTTTTTTGGAATCAGAGTCATCTAATTGGCTATCCATTTGTTCGTTACCAAGATCAAAACCTGCATCTAGACTTTTCTGAGTTTCATCTTGATTATCTTCTTCTTCATTATTTAATTGATTGTCATCGTTATTTTCTGATTTATCATTATGCTCATTATCTTTTTTATCATTATCTTCATTGTTCTCTTCATTATCTGACCTAAAAACATCCATACTTTTAAGAATTTCTGAGAATTTTAAACTATAGTTATCTTGATCCTCTAAATTTTTATTTAAAAAATCCAGGTGCTTATCAATAGATGAGGTAAAATCTTTTTCCCAAAAGCTTAACATTCTTGAAGAAACAACATTAAGCTCTAAGTTAAAAAATTTTTTTAACATATATAATTCAAAAGCTTCTGTTAGTGGAACATCCTCTTTATTTTTAAATTGATTTTTACGAGTTGATATAATTTTTTGATTATAATTTTCACTTAAATTTTTTCTGACACCTTTAAGCATTTTTCCACCCAGAACTTCATATCTAATTTTTTCAGCAATATTATACAGAGATTTACAAGAGAGATTATCAGGCATATTTTTATTGAAGATTTCTTTATTTGAAAATTTTTTTTTTAGTGCACCAGAATCCATTTCTGCTCGTAATCTGATAAAATCATTTTTATTTGATAAATTTGTTACATCACAAAAATCTATTTTTTTTGAATCTAAATCTTTGTCAATTTTTTTGATATCTGGCTTATAATCATCAGAAATTACTTTTGCCGTCGAAATAAGAGCTTGCTTAAATTGTTCTTTAAAATTAACACTTTTACTGCTCATTTAAATTTGGATATTTATCATTGATTCTGGTAATTCTTCACCAAAACATCTCTGATAATATTCGGCTATGGTATTCTTTTCAATATTGTCACATTTATTTAAGAATGTAACTCTAAACGCATAACCAGTATCTTTAAAAATTTCTGCATTTTCAACCCAATGAAGTACAGTTCGGGGACTCATAACTGTAGAAATGTCACCAGCTATAAAACCCTTTCTAGTTAAAGAGGCCACTTTAATCATGCTAGATACTTTTTCTTTACCTTTAGGATTATTTAAATTTTTATTTTTTGCCAAAACAATTTCCATTTCTTTATCAAGGCTTAGATAGTTTAAAGATGTAACAATGTTCCATCTATCCATTTGTCCTTGGTTTATTTGTTGAGTGCCGTGATATAATCCTGTTGTATCTCCCAATCCAATTGTATTGGAAGTTGCAAATAATCTAAAAAATTTATTTTGTTTTATAACTTTATTCTTATCTAAAAGAGTAAAATTTCCTTCAGCTTCGAGCACCCTTTGAATAACAAACATTACATCTGGTCTTCCAGCATCATATTCATCAAAAACAAGAGCAATAGGGTTTTGAATAGACCAAGGCAGGATACCTTCTTTAAATTCAGTAATTTGTTTTCCATCTTTTACAACAATTGCATCCTTTCCAATAAGATCAATTCTACTCACATGACTGTCTAAGTTTACTCTAATGCAAGGCCAGTTTAATCTTGCAGCAATTTGTTCAATGTGTGTAGATTTGCCGGTACCATGATATCCCTGAACCAAAACTCTCTTATTAAAAGCAAAACCAGATATGATTGCAAGTGTAGTATCTCTATCAAATTTATAGTTTTTATCTATTTCAGGAACATACTCACTTTTTTTTGAGAAAGCATTAACCTCCATATCTGAATCAATTCCAAAAGTTTGTTTTAAAGATATTTTGATGTCTGGCTGTATATTTAAATCAAGTGTCAATTTTTTCCCTATATGTATTTTTTAGCTGGGTGTAAGCCAAAGTTATTAATTTAAGTTTTTCTTCGTATTCTTTATTACCTAAATTAATATCAGGGTGAAATTTTTTGACAAGAGTTTTGAATTTATCTTGTATTTGCTCCCATTTTAAACCTACAGAAACCCCCAAAATACTAAAAGCCTTAATATCGTTGCCATCAAACTTAAATTGATTCATGTGATTATATTCACCTCTAAGTTTAGTTTTATCAAATTCATCTTTTAAAGTGTTATTCCAAAGCACTTTAAAAAAATTATCTGAAGAGCTAAAACTTTGGGTGGGTTTATGCCAAGTCATATCTGACTTTAAAAAATCAAATACCTGCTCATCATCCATTCCTTTAAAATAGTTCCAGTTTTTATTAAATTCTTTAACGTGAGCCAAACAAAGTAATCTGTAGCTTTTGCTATTATCTTTTTCAATTGGTGCTTTATATTCACCCATTTTAAAGCAATTATTCCAGTCACAAATATTTTTCATGTTATATAATAATAAGTAGTATTTATGAATATAAATGAATTAATTGCAATTGTTAAAAAGAAACTTGAAGCAGAAATTATTATTCAAGATCTTAAAATTGAAGACAAGAGTTTTTTACATCAAAATCATAAAGGCCACCAAGAAGGCAAGTATCATTTAAAATTAACAGTAAAATCTGCTGAACTCAAAAAATGCAGCAGGATAGTCTCAACAAAAAGAGTTTATAGTGCTTTAGATGCCGAATTAAAAGAGGACATACACTCAATTCAAATATTACTTACTTAATTCCTTTTTTAGAAAAAGTTTAATTTTATTTTCATTAAATTGTAGTTTATAAATTGGAGAGCCTATTTTTTTAAGTAATACCAAGTTTATTTTTTTGGTATTATTTTTTTTATCCTTTTTCATAAAAGATAAAATTTGGTTTATATTTTTTACTGAAAAAAACTTACCAATATTTCTTGGAAGATGAAGTTGGTCTAAATGGTTTTCAATTAATAAAAAATCTTTAGTATCTAAAATATTATTTAGTACACTAAATTTTGCAGCCGTTTTTAATCCTAATATAACGGCTTCCCCATGGTTTAATTTTTTAGAATAGCCAAGTGTTGCTTCATAAGCATGTGCAAATGTGTGACCAAAATTTAAAATTTTTCTTATACTTATTTCCTTTTCATCTGTTTCAACAATTTTTTTTTTGATTGAGCAACTTTTGAAAATTGCCTTTTCGATTAAAGGACTTTTTAGGTTTAAAATTTTAGAACCATTTTTACTCAAAAATGTAAAAAATATCTTATCTGCAATTAAAGCATGTTTTAAGATTTCACCATATCCACAAACCAATTCTCTTTTTGGGAGAGACTTTAAGAAATTAATATCTGAAATAACTAGGCTGGGCTGGTAAAATGCACCTATTAAATTTTTACCATACTTTGTGTTTATTCCTGTTTTTCCTCCAATAGAAGAGTCGACTTGAGATAGCAAAGTAGTAGGGATGTTGATAAACTTTAATCCTCTTTTAAACATACTTGCTGCAAAACCAGATACGTCTCCAGTAATGCCACCCCCAATTGAAATCAAACAATCATTTCTATTAAAGTTTTTACTCAAAAGTATATATAAAATTTTATCTATACTTTTTTGATTTTTATTTTTTTCACTAGCATTAAAGTAATAAAGAGTGATTTCTTTTTTTTCTAAAGAGCTTAAGGCTTTATTTATTAATTTTTGTGGTACATTTTTGTCAATAATAACAAGACATTGATTAAAGAAAATTAAATTTTCTTTTAATAGTCTTTGAAGTTTATTTAACACGTTATCTCCAATAACAATGGGATATTTTTGATTTCCTGTTTTTACCTGAAGATTAATTGAGTTCATAAATTTTTATAATTTTTTTAACTATTTCAGTTTTTGTAAGCTTATTACAGTTTATTTTAAAATCTGCTTTTAAGTATATTTTAGATCTTTTTTTGATTAGTTGTTTTATTTTTAGGTCAGTTGATTTGAATGCTAAAGGCCTTTTTTTACTATTTTTGATTCTTTTATGCAAAATGGATATATCCCAATCAAGCCAAAACGAAAAATGATTAGTTAGAACTTCTTTTCTAATTTTATCATTGATAAAACCACCACCACCTAGTGATATAACGTTACCAATATTTTTTAGAGCCTCGAGTGTAATTTTTTGTTCCAGAGTTCTAAAATAACCCTCTCCTTTTTCTTTAAATATTTCTGAGATACTCACCCCAGCTTGTTCTTCAATTAAATTATCTATATCTATAAAAACTAGGTTTAATTTTTTTGAAACTAAATAGCCAATGGAAGATTTTCCAGATCCCATCATGCCTAAAAAAACAAGGTTTTTAATAGAATTCATAAGCTTTCTTTATTGAAAAAACACAAATATGTCTTAATTTGAAATTAATAGAGAATATATGCAATTATCAAAAAATACAAGTACTGGTAAAAGTAAGGGCTTCTTAATCAAAGCAGCATTGATTTTAGTTATAGTTATTGGTGTAATAGCCATGTTGGGAAAAATTGATTTTCCATCACCTAATAATGAAATTGAAAAATTTATATCAAATGAAAAACTTAAAATTGTTAAATAAAAAATATTTTTCAATTATACTAATTTTTTTATTTTTTGGATTTGAATCACAATCTCAAGAACCTGTAGACATTTGGAATACTGAAGAAAAACAAAAAGCAAAAGAGTCTACCGTAAATGATAATCTTAAAAAAAAAGATATACCGCAAAATACTATTTATGAAATGCAATCTCAATCAAAAGATGAATTAAATATACAGGAAGACCAAACTTTAGTTTCAAAAGAAATAGACATTGTGGGTCTTTATGATCCTGCTGAAAATGGACTAGATATTAATATGTGGTCAAATTCTAATGGAGAACAAATTATGAATATTTTCAAAAGAATTAATAAGATAGATCTTTCACAAGACGCTACTGAAATCTTAAATATTTTACTTTTAACAAATGCTTATTATCCTGAATTAAATATTACAAAAGAACAATTTTTAGAAATAAAATCAAATTGGCTTATTAAAAATTCAAACCTTCAATTAATTGAAGATTATTTGTTGAACAATCAAGGAATTACTGAAAATCCAAAACTTACAAGATATTTAGTAGATGATTATCTTTCTAGATCTGAGGTTAGAAAATCATGTGAAATACTTTCTAAGATTAAAAGTTCTATTGAAGATGAATATTTATCAAAATTTAATATTTATTGTTTAATTAATGATAAAAAAACAGATGAAGCCATACTATTGATGGATTTAAAAAAAGAAACAGGGTTCAAGGATAAATTTTTTGAAAGTAAATTTAATTATTTGATAGGCTATGAAAATAAACCAGAAATATCTTTATCTGAGAAAACAATTTTAGATTTTCACTTATCTCATAGAACAAATCCAGAATTTAAATTTATTCCTAAAGCCAGTACCCCAGAAAAAATTTGGAAATACTTGTCAACATCAAAATTACTTGATAATATTCAGGAAGTAGTACTTACTGATATAGATAAAATATCTATAATTGAAAAAGCAACTCATGAAAAAAATTATACAGAAAAAGAATTGTTTGAACTCTATAAAAGATTTCAATTTAATATTAATCAATTATTAGATATTAAACAATCTTCAAAATTATTATCAGCAGTTGAAGCAAGAGCCTTAATTTATCAAGGAATTTTAATTACAAATGAAGTTGAAGATAAACTTAAACTAATGAATGCTTTAAAAAACTCATTTAAAAATGATGGTATTGAAAATGCTTTTAATGTGGAATTAAGAGAATTTTTAGGTGAAATTGATAAAGAAGAAGTTCCATCGAATTACACAACATTTTATGAAAACTATATTGTGGAAGATAAAATTGAACTAACCAGTATTAAAATTAATAATAAAATTTTACATCAGTCAAAATTGATTAATTATTTTAAGGGAGGTATTTCGATTAAAAAAATTACAAAAGATTTAGGTGATTCACTAAAAAAAGTTAAAAAAGACAAAAAATATTTTTTTTCAAAAAAAGATATTATTTTAGTTGAGACTTTTAAATCTGACGGTATTAAGGTTTCAAATAAGTATAAAGATTTGTATAAAATAGATGAGGCAGAGATGCCTTCTGATATTGCGATATTAATTAACAATAGAGATATGGCCACTGCAATGCTAAGAATTGTCGAAGTTATAGGACAAGATGAGTTAAAAGATATTGATGATGATACAATGTACTTTATTATTAGAACTCTTAATCAATTTAATATTGACCCTCTAAGAAACAAGATTCTTCTTAAAGTTCTTCCTTTAAAAGTTTAGAATTTATAATAAAATATTTTGTAATTATGACACTTAAAACAATTTTAACTGAACCCAATAAATTATTACGTCAAATATCAAAGCCAGTTGAAAAAGTTGGCAACCAAGAGAGAAAGCTTATGGATGATATGCTTGAAACTATGTATGAAGCACCTGGAATTGGCCTCGCTGCAATTCAAATAGGTGAGCCAAAAAGAATTATTGTTATGGATATTAGTAGAAATGAGAATAAGAAAGAACCTCTGTATCTTGTTAATCCTGTAATTAAAAATAAAAATTTAGAAAAGGCAACATATGAGGAAGGGTGTTTATCTGTACCAGATCAGTTTGCAGAAATAGAAAGGCCCAATTCGTGTGAGGTTGAATATTTAGATTATGAAGGAAAAAAACAGATATTAAAAGCTGAGGGTTTATTAGCAACTTGTATTCAGCATGAAATGGATCACTTAGAAGGAATTCTATTTATTGACTATTTATCAAAATTAAAAAGATCAATGATTATAAAAAAGCTTTCTAAAATTAAGATTAATAGAGAGATTCTTTAAAAGGTGCTAAAAAAAATTGTTTTTATGGGCACCCCATTATTTGCTGTGCCAATATTAAAATCATTATATCAAAACGGATACTCAGTATCAGTTGTATATACACAACCACCTCAAAAATCACAAAGAGGGCAAAAGATTAATAAATCACCCATTCAAGGAATTTCAGAAACTTTAAAGATAGAATACAGGACTCCAGATTCTTTAAAGAACAATAAGGAGGAATATAATTATTTAAAGGAATTAAACGCTGATATAGCAATCGTAGTCGCTTATGGACAAATTATTCCAAAAGAATATTTAAGTTTAGTTAAAAAAGGGTTTATTAATATTCACGCTTCACTCCTTCCAAAATGGAGAGGAGCAGCACCGATTCAAAGATCGATAATGAATTTAGAAAAGGAAACAGGTGTTAGCATTATGAAGATAGGGGAAAAACTAGACACAGGACCTATTTGTAATTCATACAAAATTGAAATTACAGATAATGATAATGCAGAAACCATGTCTGAAAAACTTTCAGCATTAGCAGCAGAAAAAATATTAGATAATATTGATGAAATTTTAGATGATAAAATTCAGTTTAAGGAACAAAATCACAATCAAGCAAGCTATGCAACCAAAATTGAAAAAACTGAAGGCAAAATAAGTTGGAACGAAAGTGCAGAAATTATTATTGGTAAAATAAATGGATTATATTCAAGTCCTGGTGCTTTTTTCATCCACAAAGGTGAAAGATACAAAATTTTAAGGGCAGAACTAACATTAGGAAGTGGTGAAATAGGTGAAGTGATGAATAATTATTTAGAGATTAGTTGTGGTAACAAGAAATCAATAAAAGTACTAGAAATTCAAAGACAAGGAAAAAGACCTCAAAACATTAGTGAATTTATGCTTGGTTCGCAGATTAAAAAAGGTTCAAATTTGAATAATGCATAGATATCAGGTTTTAATTGAATATGTAGGAACCAATTTTGTTGGATGGCAAATTCAATCTAATGGAAAATCAATTCAAAAATTAATTCAAACAAAATTATCTAAACTTCTAAAAGAAAAAGTATCTTTGTTAGGGTCTGGCAGGACAGACTCAGGTGTTCATGCAATTGAACAATCAGCTCATTTTGATTGTAAAAAAGAAATTCAAAACCTAAATAAATTTTTAAAATCTATAAATCATTTTGTTAACGATATGAGGGTTTCAATTATAAATATAAAAAAAAAAAAATTAAATTTTCATGCAAGATTTTCTGCTAAGCAAAGAGTTTATAAATATATAATTTTTAATCGATCAAGTAGACCTTCAATAGAAAGGGAAAGAGGTTGGCACATAATTAAGGAACTAGATATATCCTTAATGAAAAAAGGTGCTAAAAAACTTTTAGGTACTAAAGATTTTTCAACTTTTAGGTCTTCAAGTTGTAATGCTAAAAGCCCAATTCGAACTATGAAATCAATTAAAATAAAATCAATCAAAGGAAAAATTGAAATACAATTTAAATCTAAATCATTTTTACAACAACAGGTTAGATCGATGGTGGGTTGTTTAAAATATTTAGCTGAAAAAAAATGGGACTTAAAAAAATTTGATTTAGTTTTAAAGTCAAAAAAAAGAATATTTTGTGCTCCACCAGCACCGGCAGAAGGATTGTTTTTAGAAAAAGTTATTTATTAGATTTCTGGCTACCGAGGCTAAATTTTTTATTAATTCGCCATCTTGATTCAGATCTAACTATATAGCCACAGCAGTTTTTAGAGTGGCATTTACATGGAAATTGTTTATAGTCCTCATCATAACCAAACCCATAATCAGCAGTTATCTCTTCACCTTTTTTAATATTCCTTATAGCAACAACCCATAACTTTAAGCCTGTTCCATTATAATCACAATTATTGGAGCAAGAGTGGTTTATTAATCGTGCAGTGTTCCAAGAAACATCTCCATCCATGTCATACTTCTTATTCAAATTAAATAAATAGATAGGTTTTGCATTGTCAAATTTTTGAGATTCTTCTGTCTGTTTCTTTGTAATAATTTTACCAACATAGTCAATGATTCTAGTACCTTCTTTAATATCCTGCATAGCATAAAGACCACGACCTTTTTTATCGATGTTAGACTTTGTAATTTTAAAAAGTTTCATTGAGAGTTCTTTAATCTCTATTGAGAAATTATCAATTAAATTCTAATAAAGCTTTTACGTGCATCTCAGTACTTTCTTGAAGTGCTAAAAGATCATAGCCGCCTTCTAAAATGGAGACAACTTTTCCATCACAATATAAATTAGATAACTCTAAAGTTCTTTTTGTAATTTTATAAAAATCTTTACTTTCTAGTTGAAATTGGGCTAAGGGGTCATCTTTATGTGCGTCAAAGCCCGCAGAGAGCAGTATAAATTCGGGTTTAAATTCATGTAGCTTTTTGAGGACAAATTCATACGCATTTAGATACTCTTCAGAGGTTGTGCCAGCAGGGAGAGGAATATTAAATATATTGTTATATTTCCCTTTTTCTTGCTCAGTGCCTGAGCCAGGATAGTAGGGAAATTGATGAGTTGAAATATATAAAACTTTTTTATTATCATGAAAAATATTTTGCGTTCCATTTCCATGGTGAACGTCAAAATCAATAATTGCCACTTTGTTAAGTTTATATTTATCTATTAGATAATTAGCTCCAACAGCCACATTATTATAAATGCAAAAACCCATAGCTTTATTTTTTTCTGCATGATGTCCTGGAGGTCTGACAGCACAAAAAGCATTTTTAAATTCATTATTTTGAACACCATCAATAGCTGTAATGATTGACCCCACAGCATCTGAAGTAGCCTCCTTACTTCCTGGAGAGACAATTGTATCTCCATCCAAAAAAGATAATCCTTTCTTTGGAAAAGATTCTTCTACAAAATTTATATAATCAGAATTATGAGTTATTTCTAAAAGTGACTTGTCAAATTTTGAAGGTTTTTTCCAAATCAAATTCTTATTACTTAACCTTTTAAAATTATCAATAATAGCTGTAACTCTATCAATTTTTTCTGGATGTCCATCACCTGTATTGTGATTTTGATAAGTATCTGAGGTTATTAAACCAGTTTTCATTTGAAATAATTTTCTAAAATACTAGAATATATTTTAGTTAATTTTTTTAAATCTGAAATAGATACTGCCTCATCTACTTTGTGCATAGTCTTACCTACTAAACCAAATTCTAAACATGGAGCAATTTTTCTAATAAATCTTGCATCAGAAGTTCCACCTGTTGTAGATAGTTGTGTTTTAATTTTTGTAATTTTTTTTATAACACCTTGAATCATGTAAGTTGTTTTATTGGGTGTAGTTAAAAAAGCTTCACCTGATACACGATATTTTACTTTGAAATTAGATTTATTTTTTTTCGTAATTTTTTTGAAAATTTTATTTAATTTATTTTTTAAGCTAGAAGACTTATGTTTATTATTAAATCTTATGTTAAATGTAGCTCTTGCAAAACCTGGGATAACATTGTCTGCGGTATTATCAATATTAACTTTAGTTACTTCTAAATTTGTTGGTTGAAAATCTTTTGTTCCTTTATCAAATTTTATTTCTTTTATTTCATTTAGTATTTTAATCAATGTAGTTGATGGATTGTTAGCACGCTGAGGATAGGCAACATGTCCTTGAGTTCCTATTATAGTTAACTCTGCATTCATACTTCCTCTTCTACCAATTTTAATCATTTCACCAAGTTTATTGGGGTTAGTAGGCTCCCCAACTAAACAAAAATCTATTTTTTCTTTTCTCTTTTTCAAGTAATCAACTACTTTTTTAGTGCCATTGATTGCAATACCCTCTTCATCTCCTGTAATTAATAAACTAATAGAACCCTTAAATTTTTTATTATTTGATACATAATTATTTGTTGCAACAACCCAACTTGCTATTGCACTTTTCATATCATTTGCACCTCTTCCAATCAGGTGATTTTTTTTAATAGCAGGACTAAATGGTTTTACAGTCCAATCTTTCAAATTTCCTGGAGGTACCACATCTAAGTGGCCAGCAAACATAAAGTTTGGTTGAGAGCTACCCAGTCTTGCATATAAATTTTTAACAGGTTTAGAGTTTTTTTCTTTAAATTCTAAAATTTTACACTTAAATC
>Ga0114997_10001033_pt1 | contig 23090 bp, 27 predicted proteins | sample ArcticOcean_MG_C_2_FD_87045 | JGI IMG/M metagenome (GOLD analysis project Ga0114997, IMG submission 87045) | Marine microbial communities from western Arctic Ocean - ArcticOcean_MG_CB4_136 | ecosystem: Environmental > Aquatic > Marine > Oceanic | place: Arctic Ocean: Canada Basin | collected...
AGCAAAATATAAAATGCTCAATAATATTTTTTTACTATATTTTCCTGATAAATAACCAAATGATAATGTTCCAAAAACATTAAAAAGACCAATTAAAGATAAAATTGCAGTAGCTGTCCATATTTCAAAGCCACGTTCTTGGATGTAAGTAGGTATGTGTGCTGAAACTAAAGTTATATTAAAACCACAAACAAAGAAACCAAAAATTAAAAGTATAAAACCTTTATGATTACACGCTTCTTTTAATGCTTCTACAAGTGTTTGATTATCTGTTTTAATGTTGCCGTTTATACTCTTTTCTTTCTTAACTTCACGAAGAAAGATTGCTGCAATCATTCCAAATAAAACAAAGTACAAATACGTATTTAGTGTTTTTTCCCAGCCAAAGTTAGCTAAAGCAAATTTTGTATATATAGGAGAAAAAAAATAACCAATTGATGCCATGGCGACTACAATGCCTATAGCCATTCCTCTAGTTTTATTTGGGAAATGTTTTCCAACAGCAGCAATCTGAATGCTTATTGCTGTCCCACCTAGACCAATTCCAATTAATAAACCTAAGTTAATTTGAAAAAATATTCCTGTATTTGGTCCTGAGTAAAGTAAATAAATTCCTAACGCTACGAAGAAAGAAGCAATTATTGTGACTTTTGCACTTCCAATTTTATCTGCTAACGCACCAAAGATTGGTGCGAACATGCCCCACATTAGCATTTGTAATCCTATTGCCAAACCAAACTCTGTAATTGTGCACTGTAAATCCGTTACGAAAAAGTCTGTAAACAATCCAAAGACCATACGAAGCCCCATAAATGTTGCAACTATTAAGCAAGCTGAAATTACAGTAATTAATGCTGCTCTGCTGGGAAAAAAATTTTCTTTTGTCATTTAATAAATTTTAAGGAATTTCTCAAATCTTCGATTAAATCCTTAGGGTCTTCAAGTCCGATGTGTAAACGAACCAAATGTTCATTTTTTTCAAACTTAAAAAAACGTCTTGTTCCTAATTCGACTGGATCTGTATAAACAACAAGACTTTCAAATCCACCCCAGCTATACCCTATCCCAAAAATTTCTAATGAATTTACAAATTTATATACTGAGTTTTTACTCTTACTTTTTATTATTAAACTGAGTAGTCCCGATGCTCCTGAATAATATTTTTTCCATAGTTTAAATTCTTTTGAAGAAGTTTTGTATGGATATAAAATTTTAGATACTTTTCTTTGAGTTTTTAAAAAATTGATAACTTTCTTTGTACTTTCTTGATGTTTGTCCATTCTTATATCTAGGGTTCTTAAACCTCTTATAATCAAATAAGCATCATCTGGTGATAAACGGTAACCTGAAACATGGTTATACCACCAAACTTTCTTATAAACTTTCTTATTAACAGCAATAGTACCTCCCATTACATCACTATGTCCTGAGTAGTACTTGGTTGCAGACGTGATTGCCATATCAAAACCTAATTTTAGTGGTTTAAAAAAATATGCTGTCGCCCATGTATTATCTATAGCTGTAAAAATATTTTTACTTTTTGCTAAAGAAACTACTTTACCAAGGTCTTGCATTTCAAATGTATTACTACCAGGGTTTTCTACATAGATTAGTTTAGTTTTTTTAGTAATTTTATTTTTTAAATCTTCAAATTTATTTGGATTATACCAAATTGCCTTTACATTGAATTCTTTGAGTAAATCATCTGAAAGTTTTTGTGTAGGTCTGTATACACCGTCAGAAATTAATATTTCATCACCCGGTCTACATATACTCATTATAGCTAAAACAACTGCACTAAATCCTGTTGGTGTTAAAAAAACTTGGTAAGCTTCTTCTAATCCTCTAAGTAGTTTTTGTAATTGAATTGTTGTTTGCGTTCCTTGTCTGCCGTAATCCCAATGCTCAACATCTTTTCCTTTTCCTATATCTTTTTGATGTTTTCTTAGTTCTTGCATTGATTTAAATAAAATTGTTGAGGCACGAACTACAGGGGGATTTACAGATCGTGATATATAATCTTTTGCTGCTGTTTTTAGATATGTTTTAATTGATTTTTTCATAAAATATTTGATAACCTCTTTATAGAATGCTATATCCTCGGAATAAGGTCAATTAATTAATACTTTAGGAGTAAATATTATGGGATACCCAAAAAAGCATAGAGGTAGAAGAAAAATGGGTTCTAAAAAAAGAAGAGCTCGAAAAAGAAACAAGAGAAAATAAACTAAACTTGAACAATATTGCCAAAATTAAAAAATTAAGTATATGGATATTCGTTATACCCATAGTTATTCTTAATTTGTGTCTATTTATTACTCAAAATTATCAAATCTTTGAAAACACTATATTTGCAGTAGATCAAATAGGGATGTCTGGGTTTACAATACCTTATATAGATGGTGGAGTATCAATAAGTAGAGCCGTGAGAACTTATCCTACATATCTTTTGTTTAAGCCTGGCATGATAATTACAGCTATACTTTTAATTAAGTATTGGATGGCTAGCAACAAGCTGATAATGGAGATAAATCAAGAGAGAAAAAAGAAAGAAAAATTTTTAATCTTTGGTGTTTTATCAGCCATTTTTTTAATCACTCATTCAATTTTTTTAGGTGTCAGTTTTGAAAATGATTTATATAAATTTTTTAGAAGATTTGTACTTTTAGCATTTATCATATTTGAATTAGTTGCACAGACCTTGCTAGTAATGAAACTGTATAGCGCTAAAGAAAAAATTTTAGAGATTACTAATAAAAATGTCCTTTTTTTAAAAATTGGATTAGTCATTACTTTAATTGTCGTGGCTTTAGTAAGTTTGCCGTTTTTGGTTTCTTCAGGCTACACACATTTTAAACATGCTTTAGAGTGGAATTACTTTGTAGGAATTGTAGTATTTTATTTACTTACATTCTTTTTCTGGAAAAAATAAAAACCTCTGTTCACACACCCGAGGGTGTATGAACTTTAGTTTTGTGACGCTGTTTAAGTACTACCTTCGTCACTGCCGCGGGAACTGTTTAGTACTACTGCCCCCCGTTTTCTGCCCTATAAGCTTGAACCTTTCGGTTTTTCCTTATCTGGCCAGTTAAGAGTTGCCTCTTAAGTCATAAATATTAAAACATATTTGGAAAAAAACTAAATCACTTTTTGGTTGATATCTTTAGCTTCAAAATTGCCTGTGGATTACGTGGATAAATAATTATTTACAGTGCTTGCTATCCAACCACCTCCTAAAACTTTATCCCCAACTTCATCTTTAGAATAAAATACACAAGCTTGACCAGGAGATATTCCAGTTTCATTTTCTTTTAAATTAACTTCTGCAAGATTTTCTTTAATTTTTATATTAGCTTTAATCAGTCGACCAGTTGATCTTACTTTAATAAAAAAAATATCTTTATTTTTATTTATGTTTCCTAATAAATTAATATCTTTTAAATAAATTTTAGTAATAGAAAGATCTTCTTTATTTCCTACAATCACTTTATTTTCTTTTGCTATTATATTTACTACATACAATGGCTCTTTATTAGCTATGCCAATTCCTTTTCTTTGTCCTATAGTAAAATTAATTATACCATCGTGTTTTCCTATTATATTGCCTTTAATGTTTAATATGTCCCCTTTTTTAAAAGATTCTGGTGAAAATTTTTTAATTACTGATGTGTAATCACCATTAGGAACAAAACATATATCTTGACTATCTGGTTTATCGGCAACATTTAAATTTAAATCTAAAGCAATTTTTCGCGTATCTTTTTTGTTCATTTTTCCTAGTGGAAATCTTAAGAAATTTAATTGTTCTTGTGTTGTGCTAAAAAGAAAATAACTTTGGTCTTTTTCTATATCTTTTGCTCTATACATTTCTGCATCAATACCAGATTTCTGTATTCTATTAACATAATGCCCGGTCACTAAAGCATCAGCTTTCAATTCTTGTGCGTGTGCAAATAAGTCTCTAAACTTTACAGTTTGATTACATTTTACGCATGGAATAGGAGTTTCTCCAGCTGCATAACTTTCAATAAATGAATCTATTACATCTTTTTTAAATCTCTTTTGATAATATAAAATTTTGTGGTCAATATTTAATTGTTGAGATACTCTTTTCGCATCTATGATATCTTGACCAGCACAACATTGTTTTTTCTTATTTGAAGTCTTAATATCATCATAAAGTTTTAGTGTAATTCCAGTAACTTGATACCCCTCTTTTTTCATTAAACCTGCTACAGTTGAGGAATCTACACCTCCAGACATGGCTACTACTACTTTTGTATCCTGCGGTTTTTTCATTAAACCTAATGAATTTTTTTTTTCTTCATTATTCATAAAATTATATATTTGTTTTATTATATAAAATGATACTTTTCTACATATGTTTTTAAATTATGAGCCTGGAGATTTTGTTATTAATCCTAAAAATAAGGAATGGGGGATTGGTCAAATACAGTCAATAATTAAAAATAAGGTAACTGCAAATTTTGAAAATGTTGGAAAAAAGGTTATAAATAATAAAAATATTTTTTTAGAAAAAATTAATAAAATTGAATAATTTAAACTTAAAAAAAACTACTGAGGATTTAATAGACACATTTCTAGAAGCTGGAAAAGTTGCTAAAGAAATCAGTGAGCGTGGTGTAAAAATTACAATTAAACCTGATAATTCTCCTGTTACTGATGGAGATATAGCTGTTAATGAAATTTTAACAAATAAAATAAAAAAAATAACGCCAAATATACCTATTATTTCTGAAGAAACTATTAACTTTGATTTAGAAAATAAAGATAAAAGTTTTTGGTTAATTGATCCAATTGATGGGACAAGAGATTATATTAGAAAAAGTGATGAATACACATTAAATGCAGCTTTAATAATTGATTTAACACCAGTGATTGGAATTATATATGCTCCATCAAAAGAGAGGCTATTTTATTCATATGGAAAAGGCCTAGCTTTCGAAATTAATCGAGGAGAAGTAAAAAATCTGACTTGTAAAAAAAAGTATTCTAATAAAATAATAGGTCTTGCCCACTCAGGAAAAACTGAGACAGAAGTTGTAAAAATATACAAAAGAACTAAAGTTTCTGAAATACTAAAAATGTCTAGTTCACTTAAATTTTGCGTATTAGCAGCAGGTGAAGCTGATATATATGCAGCAAACGCTAGGGCCTTTGAGTGGGATATAGCCGCTGGACATGCTATTTTAGAACATGCAGGAGGAAATATTACTGATCAAAATGAAAAAAAATTCTTTTATGGGAAAAAAAATTATAGAAACCTATCTCTTGTAGCAAAGCGTAGTAGAGATTTAAATATATAATTCAACTTTTAGTTGTGTTTATATTAAATTTTAATTCCTTTTACTATTTTTTAAAAACCCTATACTTAACATTAAAGAAAAATATGTTAAAAAAAATAATTTTGTTAGTAACAGTGAATATAACTTTGACAGGGTGTTTTATGGCTCCATTAGCTTTTATTGGACCTGCTACATCTGGTTTTAGTACTGCATCATTAATGCAATCCGGTGTAACGACAGGTGCTAACTACTTAGTTAAAAAAACTACTGGTAAAACTATAACTGATCATGCGTTTGACTCGTTATCAGAAGATATTCTGCAACAAACATATTTGCCAAAAAATTTAAATAGTTCGACTTCTAAAAATATTAATACCAAAAAATAGTATTTATTTTTTAATGTTAAAAAATATACTGATTATAGTGATCTCAGTATCTATTTTTGGAATTATTCTTTTTTCGTTGGTCAGAAGATCTTTGAAAAAAAAAGTAGATGATATAATCAAAAATAACAAAAAAAAATAATTATATCATTTTACAAAATTTAATAAATTCTACTTTGGGTATTTCTAATACTTTTTTAGACAGCTCATAACTAAAGCCAGACCTTGCTAAAATAGAAATATCTTTCTTATAAAATAATGGTCTATTGTTTTCTTCTCGTTGTGGGCCTATTCTTCGCCTTTTACATAACTTAATTGCTGAAAAAAAATCAGGATCTGCTTCATCTTCTTTAATTTTAGAAATGCTAGCTTTTATATATTTCTGATCTATGCCTTTTTTAATTAAATTGAACCTAATTTTATTTAATGAGTAGCCTCTTCTTAAATAAGATCTAGATTTTGAATCTGAGTAAAACTCATCGCTCAAAAATTTTTGACTAACTAAAGTTTCTACTACCTGTTCAATTAGGTTAAAAATTTCTTTTTTATTTAAGGTTCCTTTGCTTTTTTTTACTAATTTTTTAAATAAGAATGTTTTTAATTGTTGTTTTGATGGATTGTATCTTTCTGTGTACGAATAGGCAAAATTCCTAATTTCATCAATTGTTGTTTCTAATTTTTTTTTATTTTTGATAGGATTCATTCTTTTTATCCATTATATTATAAAATATTGCTTTTATGATAACTCAATTTAAAGATTATTTAACTTTTGAAAATATATACCTGTGGACTAATTTTGGTGTTTTACCGTTTTGGCTAATGCTAATGTTTCTACCAAACTCAAAATTCTCACAATTTTTTATAAATTCAATAGTCTTACCTTTAATACTTGCCATATGTTACATTTTTATAGTAAATCAGATTTATTTGCTAGATGAACCTATTTTTGATATTTTTAAAATATACATAAGTTTAGAGAATCTTTATACAACTTTTTCTACAGATAGTTTTTTATTATTATTCTGGTTACATTTTATAACTTTGAATCTTTTTTTAGGTTCTTGGATGTCTAGAGATGGTGTAAAATATAACATTCCTAAGAATCTAATATTTGTTCCTTTGCTCTTGGTTTATTTCACAGGTCCTTTAGGAATAGTTTTATATTGGTTAATAAGAATTTTCTATTCTAAAAAACTTGGATTTCACGAGTAGTAATTTAATGAAAGAACAAAAAAAATTAAATAAAAATAACTTGGGCAAAAAGATTTTTATTAAAATCTGCAGATTTTTAGGTTATGAAATTATAGATCAAAGTAATTTTTATATTCCCACGTTAAAAAAAAACCTTAATGAATCTTTAAATTTGTCAGGTTTTAAATCTATTAATATTCCTTTGGGTGAAACCAAAGTTACTAGAAAGGTTGGTTCTTTATGTGTAATTTTTAGATCATGCACTAAAGTAAATTTGTTAACACAAAACAAAAAAAGATTATTTGAATATGATAAATCTGAATATACCTTTCGATCATTAAATTCTATAATTTCGTCATTAAATAACGCACGTAAAACTTTTCCTAAAATTAACTTTGATATTATTGTAATAGATCATAATTCAGATAAAGAAGATCTTGATTGTATAAAAGAAAAATTGAATAACTCAAATTTCAAAAATTCTATTATCAGTTTGGATGTGAAAGAATTTTTGCCTGATATTAAAAGAATTAATGCTAAAAATGAAAAAACTACGGACAATCAAATATCAAACATGTGCAATATTCATAAATCTTTAGAGGTAGCTAAAAAAAATTGTAATGATTTAATTTATTTTGTAGAGGATGATTATATACATCAGATAGATGCTTTTAATGAAATGATTTTTTCCTATGAGCGTTTATCTTCACAACTTGATAGAGAGTTAATTCTTTGTCCAACAGATTATCCTTATTTATATACAAAGATCGAACCTACTAATTTATTTATAGGGTCAAATAAACATTGGAGAAAAATTGATCAATCTTTATGTACTTTTTTAACAAGTAAAATTCTACTCAATAAACATTGGGATATATTTAAATCCATGTGTCTATTTGAGCATTATCCTTTTGAAAAACCACTTCACAAAATCTATCAGTTGGAATTTTGTTTGTCGCCAATACCTTCTTTAGCTGTACATTTAACAAATGTTAATTCTACTTTTGGACTTTCACCTAATGTAGATTGGAAGAAAATTTGGGAAGAAAATAAAAATTAATAAAGCTATTATTGTTAATTGGAAACAGCCTTTATATTTTTTTATAAAGGCTGTTTAAAAACATTATTTATTAAACATTTCTTTAAGTGCTTTTGCTGGCAAAAACTTAACTTTTTGTGAAGCTCCTATTTGTATTTGCTCTCCAGTTCTAGGGTTTCGACCTACTCTAGCTTTTCTTTTAGCTACTTTATAAGTACCAAAACCAGCTATTTTAACTTGCTCATCACTTTTTAAGCAACTTAAAATAATCTCTGTTATGCCATCAAAAGTACGCTCTGCATCAGCTTTACTTAAATTCATAGATGCTGAGATTTTTCCGACTAGTTGTTTTTTGTTCATTTTAGCCCCTTTTTTGTGCTTTTTTAACTCTTCTCATAAATATGAGTAAAATCAACATTTTTTTTAGCAAACTATAAAGATATCAACATATTGTATTCTATATATGTAAAAAAACCCCTATTTTAAAGGGTTTTTTAACTATTCAATTTTTTCTAAATTTTTATTTAAAATAAATTTAAATCTTTCAAATCTTTCAAAGTCACAAAAAACATGAGGGATATCAATAAAAATAAACCGATTCGAAAAAAAATTTCTTGAGTTTTTTGGCTTAATGGCTTGCCCAAAACTTTCTCAAATAAATAGAACATTAAATGACCGCCATCAAGCATTGGTATTGGAAATAAATTAATAAGACCTAAACTAATTGAAATATAAGCCATAACACTAAAAAAGGGGATTAATCCATGTTCAGAAACTTGACCAGTAATCTTTGCTATTTTAATAGGACCTCCTAATTGAGAAGTATCTGTAGCACCAGTAAGCATTTGTCCTAAGTAAGAAAGAGAGGTAACGGTAACAAACCAAACCTCTTTTACGGAATAGTAAATAGCTTTCCCAGGTCCAAGAGAACGTTTATTAAATTTATTATTTAAGGGTGCTAATTTTATTCCTATCATTCTTTTTTTTGAAGGATTTCCTAATGAATCTTTGCTTTGAACAACATTAGGTTTAACTAACAACGAAATTTGCTGATCACCGCGTAATATAATAAATTTAATATTTTCTGAAGTAGAAATATTAATAAAAGTTGAAACTTCCAGAATACTTTCAACTTTTCTATTATCAATAGATATTATTTTATCATTTTTTTTAAAACCAGCAACAAATGCTGGGCTATCTTTTTGAACTTCACTAATTACAGCAGGAGTCATATCTTTACCTGCTATTAAATTGATAATTAAAAAAATAAATATCGCCAAAACAAAATTAGCCAAAGGTCCAGCAGCAACTATTATGGATCGTTGGTACAAAGGCTTCAAAATAAATAATTTATTTTTGTCTTTTTCACTGTATTGATTAATAACATTAGTTTGTTCTGATTCACTAAAAACATTTCTATCACCAAAAAATTTAACATAACCTCCTAATGGAAGCCAACAAATTTTCCAGCGTGTTCCTAATTTATCATTCCAACCAAAAATCTCCTTTCCAAAGCCAATTGAAAAGTCTGTAATACCTACGCCATATTTTTTAGCAAAATAATAGTGGCCATATTCATGAATAAATACAACGATTGTTATTAAAATAAGAAACGGCACAACATATATCATTGTTCCCAAGGTCCTTTTGTAATTTTTGTTTTTGTTTTTTTGTTAAAAAACAATATCAGAATCACCCCTGAAACAAAACCTCCAATATGAGCAGCGTAAGCGACACCGCCACCACTTGATATGAATTGTAAGATAAACCAAAAACCTAGAACATATAAGGCTCTTATTTTTATTAATTGACTAAAAAAACCAAAAGGAATTAACACTAAAACTCTGGCATTAGGATGATTAATTAAATATGCTCCTAATACTCCTCCTATTGCTCCACTAGCTCCAATCATAGGTATTTGGGATTGTGTATCCATAAATACTTGTGTCATTGCCGCTCCTAAACCTGAAAGAAGGTAAAAAATTAAAAATTTTGATGGTCCTAAATTATCTTCAATATTATCAGCAAAAATCCACATATAAAGCATATTACCAATTAGATGCATAAATCCACCGTGCATAAACATAGAGGTCAAAATAGTTATATACGCAGGTATAACATGCATATCTAAAGGTAATTGATTATGACCCATTAAGACTGATGGAATTAATCCATATGAATAAAAAAGTTGTCCTGTTTTATAGGACTCAGAACCAAACTGTATTAGAAAAGTTAAAATACATAAACCTATAAGAAAATAAGTTACTATTGGTTTTCTCGTAGTAGGGTTATCGTCTTTTAATGGAATCATATACTATTATAACAACAGCTGGACCAACTGTTGCAATTAAAAATGATAAAAATAACAACGATTGTAAAATAAAAGATGGAAATAATTCAACTGGTAATATTATTCCCACTAACAAGCTTTTTGAAAAATCTGGAGTAGGAAATAATAAAAATCCACAAATTAAACCTAAAATAATTGCGATATATGCTATTTTTTCTTTTATTTGTTTGTTATAAAAACTATAAAAAACTGTTACTACAAATGCACAACAGAATAGATCTGCTAACAAAAATAAATACAAAACACTAAATCCTTTAGAAGCTATAATAAAAGCAATAATAGAAAGAATTATGATAAAATATTTTGAAAATTTTAAGTAATTTATCTTTTTAGTAAGTCCAAGTGTCGCCTGTGTATCTATGATAATTAAACTTGAGATTGCATTAATCAAGGTATCTACAGTACTTATGGTAAGTGAAATTCCTAACACTATTATAATGATTGATAAAAATTTAGTTTGATCATTTAGAATTAAAGAAAAAAAACTCAAATCAGGGATTACTTTGGGATCTATAGATATAGCTACTAAACCACTGAATCCCATAAAAAAAACAATTGGGATTATTAAAAAAAAAGAAATTATTAAACTTTTCTTTAAAATTAAATTATTTCTTGCAGCATATATTCTTTGCCAATTTCCTTGATGGAAAAGATTAGTAGCAGCAACAGCAATAAAGAAAGTTAATCCTGAAGTATAATTTGGGATATAGCTGCTGCTTAATAGTTGAGGATTTTTTTGGTTAATAAAATTAAATGAAAAATTGTCACCTGTATATATAGTTAAGTAAATGAATGAAATTAAAAGTAGTGCTAAAATTATTATCGATTGAATGGTATCAGTAAAAATAGAAGCTCTTAATCCTCCATAAAGTGTATAAGTTAATGTACCTATTAAAACTATAATAGCAGTCATCCATAAAGGTGTCCCAGAAATATAATTAATTAACATTGCTACAGCAGTAACTTCTGCGCATAAAAATATAAACATATAAAATATGCTCATAATTAAAATTATTTTAAATAAACTTTTTCCAAATCTTTTTCTTAAAAATTCTATTAATGTTGATCCTTTTGGAAATTCTGTTCTGATTTTTTTTCCTAAAAATATTAGAAAAATCATTGGAAATGCTGTCCCCAAAGCATAACCTATGACAGCCCCTATCCCTCCCCAAGTAGCTGCAGAAGCAGGACCAAATAAAATCCAAGCTCCAAGAGCTGACGCAACTAAACTACTAGATAGTGAAAAAAAACCTACACTTCTGTTTGCTGTTAAATAATTATTAATCCCCTTATATTTTTTAGAATAGATTAATCCTATGAATGTAAAAATTAAACTAATTGCTATAACTAGTGTTAATGATGTTGACTGATTTAAAAAATTGAATTTACCCATACTCTCCCTTTCTGAATTACCGGACAGGTTATAAGGGTTTAATCTCAGTCTGTTATGACACCCCTCATTAATACGATTATATTAGAATATATTTAAAAGCAAACTATATGATCAATATTAATTGGTCTTTTTATACCAAATTTTTCGTCAACTTCATGTTGGTGTATGTGATGGGAATGAACAAAAACTGGTATTAGTAAATTACTTAATGTTTTGAGCGTGTATATAAAATTGGTTCCTCTAAATTTTCTATCTACTACTTCTAATTTAAGATTGCTTTTATCATCATGCTCAAGATCTTCTGGTTGCAATAAAAGTTGCACATCAGATCCTTTGGGATAATGTTTAATAAAATTTCCTTTAATTGTTCCTAGATCTTCATTTTCAAGGCTATTTTCACCTGTAACTTTCGCTGGGATTAAAATACCTCTGTTTAAAAATTTTACGACTTCTACAGAGTTTGGAAAATGGTAAACATTATATGGGTCGTCATATTGTTTAAGCTGGCTATCTAAAATAATTCCACATTTTGAACCTAAATAAAAAGCTTCATAAGAATCATGGGTAACAATAATTGTAGTTATTTTTAAATCATTCAAAACTTGTTTTAACTTAACTTGAATTTCTTCCTTAAAGCTTTGATCTACATTTGATAATGGCTCATCCAGTAATAGCAAATCAGGTTTTGAAAGTAATGATCTTGCTAAAGATGCTCTTTGTGCTTCCCCAGAACTAATTTGATGTGGATATTTATCTACTATATGTTCTAAATGCAGAAATTTTATAACTTCATTTATATTTAAATCTTTTTTGTTAGTTTTATTTCTGGCGGCTCCAAACTGAATGTTTTGCATAACATTATAATGAGGAAATAAACAATTATCTTGAAAAGAAAGTGAGATATTTCGATTTTCAGGCTCAATATGAATATCTTTTGAGGATATTATTTTGTTCTTTAATGTAATTGAACCTGATTGAATTTTTTCAAGTCCAGCGATTGTTCTCAATATTGTCGTTTTTCCAATTCCAGACGGGCCTAACAAACATATGATATCACCTTCATTTTCAATATTTAGAGAGACATTACTCACTTTGTTTTTATTGCTAGCCGCAAAAGTAACATTTTCGATTTCTAAAAAATTTTTGTTCATAAAGATTTAATCGTTAAGAATATACCTGGATGTAACCAAAATAAAGATGCTTGCAATAAGAATTAGAAATAAAGATGGTGCAGCTGCTGCTTCTAATAAGTCTTGAGAAGCAAAAATATAGGCAGTAGTAGCGAAAGTTTCAAAATTGAATGGTCTCATAATTAGAGTAATTGGTAGTTCTTTTATAATTTCAATAGCGATCAATATGCCAATTAATAAAATTGAGTTTTTTAAATATGGAATATGTATATTAATAAAGGTTTTAAATTTTGAATAACCTAATAAATATGAACTTTCATCTATAGAATAATTAATTTTTAAATAACTAGATTTAATTCCGTTACAAGCTAGTGAATAAAATCTAACAAAATAAACAATAACTAGTCCTAAAATAGAACCAATAAAAATTGGTTTAATTGTACGTATGTTGAGTAGACTAATAATATTATTATCAAACCAAGAAACAAAAGTAATGAACGCAACGGCAAGTATAATCCCAGGAATAGCATAACCTGATATAGAAAATGTAGTAAGTGTTTCAAGAAGTTTACTTTTTGAAACTCTATTTCCATAATTAGAGATAAAAGCTAAAGATATTAATACACAACAAGAAAAAAATACTAGTAAAATGGTATTTAAAAATAGTTGGGCAACATTTAAGTCAACAAAATGTTTTGGAAAAATTATTGTCCAATATAACATTTGTAAAACTGGGAATAAGAAGCTTATAAAAAATACAGTAAAACAAAATAAAAAAGCTAGGAGAGATTTATGACCCTGCAAAAGGGTTAATGATTTTAATTTAAATCCACCTTTTGGAGGTGTGTGATATTGCGCTTTTTTTCTAGAAAAATTTTCAAGCACAAATAAACCTAGAATAAAAATAAGTAGGTAAAATGAAAGTCTATTAGCTAGTGTAAGATCATCAAATGAAATCCAAGCACTGTATATTCCTGTGGTTAATGTTGATAAACCAAAGAATGAAACAGAACCAAAATCTGAAAGTGTTTCCATAGCAACTAAAGAAAGTCCAGCAACAATGGCGGGTCTAGCAGATGGTAAAATAATTTTAAAAAATGTTTTTTTTCTTGAAAATCCAAGATTTTTTCCTAACTCAATTAAATTTTGGGATTGATGATGAAATGATACCCTGGTCAATACATAAACATAACCAAATAATGAGAACGAAATAGAAATAATAGCTCCTAACATACCATCAAATTTTGGAATAAATAAATTATAATCTCCTTCACCAAATATATTTTTTAGTATTGAAAAAGCTGTGCCAAAATTTTCGAAAAATGCAGTTAGAGAATAAGCATAAATATAAGCAGGAACTGCAAATGATAAAATTAACGCCCATTTAAAAAAATTTACACCAGTAAATTTATAAAAAGAAACTAGATAAGCACACCCCACTCCAATAATAAATGTTAAAATTAAAACTCCTAATAAAAGAAATATTGAATTAAAAATATAATCATAAAGGAAAGTGCTTTGTAGAATTGATAAATAGTTACTTGTTGTTTCAAAAAAACTAATAAAAACTGTAATTATTGGTATTGCTACAGCTAAAGAAATTAAAAATGAGCTAATAAACCAAAAGTTGAATTTTTTAAATACCATAAAATTAAATTTTTATTTAAAACCTTTGTGTGCTTTTTAGTTTGTGACTAGAAGTTAGCTCTTTTAAGTATTTAATGCAATGATTACACAATTTTGCAGACTTATTATAATCAACATTAAATAAATACTTAATTTTTTTTCTTAATAACACCATAGATAATTTCCATGCCATTTATATCTTTTTTTATTTTAAATATTATACTTTGTTTAATATTTTCCCCTTTACTGTTAGAGGGCAGTAAAGGGGTGTTATTTAAATATTCTAAATTTAATAAATTTTTTTTATTAAATTTCAACATCTTTAATAATTACTTCCAACTTGCTGCTAACATAACTTCTAATGCGTCAGCTTGGTTTTTTCCATAAGATGATACTTTAGTTTTAAGATCCTGCTTAAAATCTAGTCCCATTTTAGCTACTAGATTATGTGGTGCAACACCATCTATCATTGGATATTCAAACGTATTGTTAACTATATGCTCTTGGGCTTCTTTGGTTAATAAAAATTCAAGCAGTTTAATTGCATTAGCTTTATTAGGTGCGTGTTTTAATATTCCACCACCACTAATGTTCATGTGTGTGCCTCTTCCATCTTGATTTGGAAAGTATGGTTTAACTTTTTTTGCAGCAGCTTGTTGCTCAGGACCTTTTTTTCCTGATAACATCAAAGCTAAATAATATGTATTAGCTACTGCCAAATCTGCCTCGCCAGCTGCTACAGCTAAAATCTGAGCTCTATCATTGCCCTTAGAGTCTCTCGCCATATTAGCTACTAGATCTTTTGCCCACAATGCAGTATCTGCTTTTCCATGTTTTTCTATTAATGACGCAACAAGTGATTGATTATAAATATTATTTGATTGTCTTATTACAATTCTACCTTTCCACTTTGGATCACCAAGATTTTCATAGGACATGCCGTCTAAGTCAGAGGTGTTCACTCTCTCTGGTGAGTAGTAAATTATTCTTGCTCTCTTAGCTATACCAGTCCAATAAGCAGTTCTAAAGTTTGAAGGTACAGCTTTTTTTATAGCTGCTGAACTCGCTCCTTTTTGAAACATTCCTTTTGCCTGAAATGCACCTAATCTTCCTGCATCAGCCGTAATATAAAGATCAGCCTTTGAATCTTTACCTTCTTCAACTATCCTCTTTTGAAGTGCTTTATCTTTTCCAGATACTACGTTTACTTTAATTCCAGTCTTTGTAGTAAACTTTTCATAAAGCTGAACATCTGAGTCGTAATGTCTTGCACTAAAAACATTTACTTCGTTAGCAAAAGAAGCACCTGATAACAAAAGTATTGTTGTCAGTATTAAAGTGATTTTTTTCATATATCCTTTTATTTTTCGTTTATTTTAAAAGTTTTTTTATAATGATAATAATTATCATTTTCAATGATAATGATTATTAATATCAAAATGTCGCAGTTTATTCAATTAAAACGTGTATTGGAGACTGGTTGCACTATGTATATGTTTAGTTGAATATAAATTTATGAGTGATGAAAAAATATCAATATTACTTTCCGATGTATCTATCGAGGGTGAAGTAGTTGAAAAAGACAAAATTATAATAGATGCCAAGGTAAATGGTGATATCAAAGCTGACAAAATAGAAACTCACTCGAACTCTAATATTAAAGGTAACATAAAAGCAAAAGATGCTTCTCTAGGAGGAAAGCTTGAAGGAAATGTGGACTCCGAAAAAATAAATGTAAAAAAAACTGCAAACCTAGAAGGTGTTTTAAATCAAAAAACCTTGTCTATTGAAGAGGGCGCTGAATTAAAAATAAAAACACAAACTTACAAAAAAAATTAAAACTCCCATTTTTTAATCTTACTATAAAGAAAGTTTCTAAACGCTATTACTCTTGCAACATTTTTAAGAGATTGTGGATAAACAAAATGAGCTTCTGTTTTAGGTCCTTCAATATTTGGAAGAACTCTTATTATATTAGGAACAGATACTGTGATATAGTCTGGTAACGCAGCTAAACCAACACCACTTTGGACAGCTAGCAATAATCCATAAACACTATTTACTTTCATGACTGGTTTTCTTTTTTTTTCATTTTTAACACCTAACTTTAATGCCCAATCTGGATTAAAAACTGGAGAAGGAGCTCCCCTTCCATAAGAAATAAACTTGTGTTTATTTAGATCAGAAATATTTTTTGGGTATCCAAATTGCTCCAAATATTTTGTAGAACCATAAATATGGTAATTAATATCAATTAATTTTTTTTGTATATAATTTAATTGTTTTGGTCTTCTCATCCAAATACCAATATCTGATTGGCGAGTGCTTAGATCTAATTCTTTATCATCAAAAATTAATTCAACTTCAATCTCAGGGTTTATTTTCATAAACTCTTGAATTCTGGGAGTTAACCAGGTTGTTCCAAAACTTACCACAGTAGTAACAACTAGCTTACCGCTTGGTTTATTTTTTTTATCTAATAAAACTGATTCAACATCTTTTAGCTTAGATATGACTTCATGGGCAGTTTTAAATAAATATTCTCCATTTTCAGTTAAAGACAAACCTCGTGCATGTCTCTCGAATAGTAGAGTTTTTAATTCTCTTTCTAAGGATTGAATCTGTCTACTAATAGCAGACTGACTTAAATTTAATATATATGTTGCTTTGGTAAAAGTTCCAGCTTCAGCTACTGCATGAAAGATTTTTAGTTTATCCCAATCCATAACTATTTTTTTAAATCTACTAAAATTCTTCCTGATATTTCACCATTCAACATTTTGGGAAAAATTTTTAATAATTCTTCTAGACTAACTGTTGCAATGTTTTTTTCTAAAAGATCAAAATTAATAAGATCAGGAACTTGAGACCAAATAAATTCTCTTCTTTTTTGGCTTACCATAACAGAATCTATTCCCCATAATTTCACGCCTCTAATTATAAATGGCATTACCGTTGTATTTAAGTTAATATTTGCAGCATTTCCACAGGCAGCGACAATACCACTATGTTTTGTTTGAGATATAGCATTAGATAAAACTACACCACCTACTGTATCAACAACACCGTCCCATAATCCTTTATCTAAAGCTTTAGGTTCTTTTTCAAATGTATGTCTTTCAATTACATTATTTGCACCCAATTCTTTTAAGAAGTTTTCTTTACCTTTTTTACCAGTAACTGCTGTTACGTTATATCCTAGTTTAGAAAGAACCATGACTGCAATACTACCAACTCCTCCAGTAGCTCCTGTAACTAAAACGTCATTTACTTTCTCACCTAAAAAAAGATCTTCCCTTGCTTTAATAGCAAACGCACATAAAAGAGATGTAAATCCGGCTGTTCCAAGAATCATTGCATTTTTATTTGAAATTGACTTTGGTCTTTTAAGTAAAAATTCACTTTTTAATTTTACAATCTGAGAATATCCTCCTGGATAAATTTCTCCAACCCTGCAACCAGTTAAAATAACATCATCGCCAGGTTTATAATCGTTATTTTCACTTTCTATAACTTGTCCAGAAAAATCTACTCCTGGTATATGAGGGTACTCTTTAACAAGCCTAGCTCCATTTTTTAAAATTAAAGCATCTTTATAATTTAAACTAGAATAGTCAACTTTTACCAAAACATCTCCTGTTTTGAAAAAATTTGTATCTAGATTTTTTATTTCTCTAACAAATTTTTCTTTAGACTGGTTAAGCACAATTGCTTTAAAGTTCTTACTCATTTTAAATTTATTGCTAAATTAATACTAATCTTTATTAATATATCTAAGATAACGGTTTTGAAAACTTAAATCATCCTTAAATGCTCCAAGAAAATAATTAGTAACTGTGGTCGCGTTTTCTTTTTTTATGCCTCTGTTAGTCATGCATTGATGCGCAGCATCTATTGTAACAGCAACACCTCTTGGTTGTAAGACTTCCATTATTGTGTTTGCTATTTGCATTGTTAAACGTTCTTGTGTTTGTAATCGTTTAGAGAAAACTTCAACAACTCTTGCTAGTTTACTTAAACCTACAACTTTATCTGAAGGAATATACGCAACGTGAGCTACACCAATAATTGGTGCCATATGATGTTCGCAATGACTTTGTAAACTAATATTCTTTTCTATCACCATATCGTCGTATCCATCAACTTCACCAAAAGTTTTTGTCAAAAGTTTTTTAGGATCTTCCGTGTACCCTATAAAATATTCTTTAAAAGCTTTTACTACCCTTTTTGGAGTTGACAATAAGCCTTCACGATTTGGGTCTTCGCCTATCCATTGAATTATTGTTTTTATAGCTGCTTCAGCTTGCTCATCAGAAATTTCTTTATCATGTTTTTTTGTTTGATTTGTATCTTTTACTAGTTTCATAATATTACTTAATTATTTTTTTAATACCTATATAATATAATTAATGTTTAGAAAAAGAAATAATATTTATGAGGTCGAAGAAGGCAATTTTTTAGAACCTAAATTTGATAAAAATGGCCTTATACCTGTTATAACTGCAGATGTTAAAACTGGCGACATCTTGATGCATGGTTACATGAATGATAAAGCTCTAAAAAAAACAATTGAAAGTAAAGAAGCACATTACTGGAGTAGATCTAGAGAGAAAATTTGGCACAAAGGTCAAATAAGTGGATTCAAACAAATAGTTAAAGAAATTAGAGTTGATGATGATCAAGACTCTATTTTACTGAAAGTTGATATTGGTAATGGAGCTAGTTGTCATGTAGGTTATAGATCCTGCTTTTATAGATCTGTACCATTGGGAAAAATTACTAATAATAAAGAAATAAAAATGAAGTTTGTTGAAAAAAAAAAAATTTTTGATCCTAAAAAAATATATAAAAAGCAACCTAATCCAACAAAGCTATAATGAGCAAGCAAATTTATCAAAAAAATGTTTTAGGTGAAAAATTAGAGCCTTGCTCGAATGATCCTGTTACAGGATGGTTAAGAGACGGTTGTTGTAATACTGATGAAAATGATTTTGGTATACATACGGTTTGTGCAAAAGTAACTACAAAATTCTTAGAATGGTCGAAAAATCAAGGTAATGATTTAATAACACCTCATCCAGAATTTAATTTCCCAGGATTAAAAGATGGGGACAATTGGTGTGTTTGTGCTACAACATTCTCACAATCTATAGATGCAGGAGCAGCTTGTAAAATTTTTTTAAAAAAAACAAATTATAAAACTTTAGAAATTGTATCTTTAAAAAAACTTAAACCTTTCGCTATAGATTTATCTTAATTTTTTTATTACATATTTCCATATTTAGGACCACCTCCACCTTCTGGGGTTACCCAATTAATATTTTGTGATGGTTCTTTGATGTCACATGTTTTGCAATGAATGCAATTTTGTGAATTAATAATAAATTTAGGATTTAAATTATCTTTGTCTCTCTGAATTTCATATACACCTACTGGACAGTACCTTTGGGCAGGTTCATCGAATTTATCTAAAGTATATTTAATTGGTAAATCAAAATTTTTCAATTTTAGGTGTACAGGCTGATTTTCCCTATGATTGGTACCCGTTAAATAAACAGAGCTTGTTTTATCAAAACTTAATATTCCATCTGGTTTTGGATATTTAATTTTTTTTATTTTATCTGAGGTTTTTAATGTTTCGTGATCTGCGTGTTTATGTTTTAAAGTAAATGGCATTTTACCTCTGAAGAGAATTTGATCCAAACCTGTAAATAATATTCCAAGTATTAAACCCCAACTAAAACTAGGTTTTACATTTCTTGCTTCATATAATTCTTTATATAACCAGCTTTTTTTAAATTTATCTTCGTATATAGATAAACTTCTTTTAACTTTAATATGTTCTATAATTGTTTCAGCTGCAATAATTCCACTTTTCATTGCTGTATGTGATCCTTTTATTTTAGGCATATTTAACGTACCGGCATCACAACCTATTAGTAAAGCACCAGGCATATGCATTCTAGGTAAACTTTGGATACCACCTTCTATTAATGCTCTGGCTCCATAAGCAATCCTTTTTCCACCTTCTAATATTCTTTTAATTGCTTTATGGGTTTTAAATCTTTGAAATTCATCAAAAGGAGATAAATGAGGGTTTTGATAATCTAGGCCCACTACATATCCAATAAAAATTTGTTTTTTTTCTGCATGATAGAGAAAACTCCCTCCATATGTTTTTTTATCAAGAGGCCATCCTGTGGTATGCATAATTAGGCCCTCTTGATGTTCTTTAGAATTTACTTCCCATATTTCTTTGAAACCAATTCCATATTGTTGAGGATCTTTACCTTCGTTTAGGTTATATTTTTTTATTAATTCTTTCCCTAAATGGCCTCTACATCCTTCTGCAAAAACTGTAACTTTAGCATGTAACTCAATGCCTGGTTCAAAAGTATCTTTTTTATTACCATCTTTATCTAAACCAATATCTAAGGTTGCTACTCCTTTAACAGATCCATCATCTTTATATAAAATTTCACTAGCAGGAAAGCCTGGGAATACTTCAACACCAAGTTTTTCAGCTTGTTCTGATAACCAACGACATAAATTTGCTAGACTAATAATGTAGTTTTTGTGATTTTTTTGAACAGGAGGCAATAACCATGTTGGCCAATTTATATAGGTATTTTTACCTAAAAATAAAAATTTTTCCTTAGAAACTTTTGTTTTAACAGGGGCCCCTTCTTCTTTCCAGTTAGGAATTAATTCATCTAATGCTTTCGTTTCAAAGACATTTCCACTTAAAATATGAGCTCCTACTTCAACACCTTTTTCTAAAACACATACGTTTAAAGTAGAATCCAATTGTTTTATTTTAATGGCAGTAGATAGTCCAGATGGTCCAGCTCCGACAATAACAACATCATATTCCATTATTTCTCTTGGCATATGAAAGACTATATCAAAATTCCTATTTTTGGATAGTGTTGAGTTTGTTAAGCTCTTCCAAAAACTGTGGCAACGCTTCAAATAAATCTGCTTCTAGTCCATAGTCTGCAATGCTAAAAATTGGCGCCTCTCCATCTTTGTTGATTGCTACAATAACTTTACTTTCTTTCATGCCTGCTAAATGCTGAATTGCACCAGAAATTCCAACAGCAATATATAAATCTGGAACAACTACTTTACCAGTTTGTCCTACCTGATGATCATTACCTATATAACCTGCGTCAACTGCAGCTCGTGATGCTCCAACAGCTGCATTTAATTTATCAGCAATATCATTTATTAATTTAAAATTATCTCCACTTTGCATACCTCTACCACCAGATATTACGATTCTAGCAGTGCCAAGCTCAGGTCTTTCAGATTTTATTTCTTCTTTTTTGATAAATTTTGAAATATTAGGTATATCAACTGCAGCAATATTTTCTATTGAAGATGTGCCTCCAGAAGTTGAGGCAGCATCAAATGATGTGGGTCTAATGGTAATACATTTTTTTTTATCATTACTTTTAATTGTAGCAAAAGCATTGCCAGCATAAATTGGGCGTAAAAATTCTTCATAACTATTTATTTTAATTACATCGCTTATTTGACTAACGTCTAGTAGCGCAGCTACCCTTGGTATCAAATTTTTTCCAAATGTATTTGCTGATGCAAGGATGTGGGAATAAGGTTCTGATAATTTAATAATTAAGGGTGTTAAATTTTCTGGTAAGAAATTTTCGTAATTAGGTGAATCACAATGTAAAACTTTTTTTACCAAAGGAATTGCTGAAACTTCTTTTACTACACTTTCACATTTATTCCCAGCTACTAAGACATGTATTTCTTTATCAATTTTTGATGCAGCTGTAATTGTATTTAAAGTAAAAACTTTTAAATTTGAATTATCGTGTTCAGAAATTAATAAAATTGCCATTATATTACCTTGGCCTCGTTTTTAAGTTTACCAACTAATTCAGCTACACTAGAAACTTTTATTCCACCTTTTCTTTTTGGAGGTTCTTCTACTTTTAATTGTTGAATTCTATTTGAAATATCTACGCCAAGATCTTTTGCATTTAACTGTTCTATTGGTTTTTTCTTTGCTTTCATTATATTGGGTAGAGAAGCAAAACGTGGTTCATTAAGTCTTAGATCACATGTAATGACTGCTGGTAAATTAATTTCTATTGTTTCTAAGCCTTCATCTACTTCACGAGTAACTTCAATAACTTGGTCTTTATGTTGAATTTTAGATGCAAAAGTTCCTTGTGGCCAACCCAATATTGCTGCTAACATTTGTCCTGTTTGGTTGCAATCATCATCAATAGCTTGTTTTCCTAAAAACACTAGATCAGGTTTTTCTTTTTCAACAATTTTTTTTAGAATTTTTGCTATTCCTAAGGGTTCAATGTAACTTTCTGATTTAATATGAATACCTCTATCAGCTCCTACTGCTAATGCTTTTCGAACTGTTTCTTGGGCTTTTTCTTCGCCGATTGTGACAGCAACAATTTCTTTAGCTTTACCAATTTCTTTTAATTTTACTGCCTCTTCTATTGCATTATCATCTGGTGGATTTGTTGACATTTTAACATTGTCTGTGTTTATACCACTACCATCTTCTTTAACTCTAATTTGGACATTGTAATCAATAACTCTTTTAACAGCGACTAATATTTTCATTATGCTCTTAATAGTTTATTTTCTGGATCATAAGGACTCTCTTCTAAAATAGTAGC
>Ga0114997_10001035_pt1 | contig 23077 bp, 22 predicted proteins | sample ArcticOcean_MG_C_2_FD_87045 | JGI IMG/M metagenome (GOLD analysis project Ga0114997, IMG submission 87045) | Marine microbial communities from western Arctic Ocean - ArcticOcean_MG_CB4_136 | ecosystem: Environmental > Aquatic > Marine > Oceanic | place: Arctic Ocean: Canada Basin | collected...
CGATCGCTCGGGCGAAGTCACCGTCGAGGGTCCATCTCCGGTGACTTCGGGATGACGCGGTGACGAACTCGACAACTTCGGTTAGCTATAACGCTCCGCGTTGGTGGCCCACCAGGCATCGACGCGCTGGTACAGCTCCGCGTCGGCGAGCTCGCCCTCAGCTCGCTTGACCTCGAGCAACATCGTCAAGATGTCGCCGACGTGACGGCCGCCGGCGGTGCCGAGATGAGTCATCACCGCTTGTCCGTCTATCTGGGGCCGCTCGGCGGCGATGCGTTCTTCCTCGGCGAGATCGGCAATGCGGCGTTCGAGGTCGTCGATCGCGGCCTGAAGATCGGCCGCCTTCTGTTTGTTGCGAGTGGTGCAATCGGAGCGAATGAGCGCGTTGAGCCGACCGAGAAGCGGGCCAGCGTCGCGGGCGTACCGACGCACCGCGCTGTCAGACCAACCCTCGGCATACCCCTTGAAGCGGCCGCTCAGTCGGACCAGTTCGCTGACTTCGGCGATCGTCGCCTCGTCGTAGCCAAGAGCAGTCATCCGTTTGCGCGTCATACGAGCGCCCACAACCTCGTGGTGCCGGAAGGTGACCCCGCCGTGCTCGAAACTTCTCGTCTTTGGCTTCGCGATGTCGTGAAAGAGCGCAGCCAGACGCACGATTGCGTCTTCCGGCGTCTTCGAGACAACGGCGATTGTGTGCGACAGCACGTCCTTGTGCCGATGAATCGGATCCTGCTCCATCCGCAGCGCAGGGAGCTCGGGAACGAGGTCCTCGGCTCGACCGCTATCGACGGCGGCCCACAGTGAAGCCGACACGTCGTCGGCCATCAGGATCGCGGTCAGGGCGTCCGCATGCTCGGTGGTAGTCGAAGTCGTATCCATCGCCACGAAAGTCTACGGTCCCATCGCATGGGACTCGACCAATTTCGACTTGATGACAAGGTGGCCATTGTCACCGGTGCCGGACGCGGCATTGGCGCCGCCACCGCAATCGCCTTTGCGGAGGCCGGTGCAACCGTTGTGATCGGCGCGCGTACGGAGGAACAACTGGACGCGGTCGCCGCCACGATTCGTGAAGCGGGAGGCACTGCAATCCCGATCGCGGGTGATCTCTCGCAGCGCGAAGGCCTGGCCACGATCGTCGAAACCGCAGTCGCGGAATACGGCGGAATCGATGTCGTTGTCAACAATGTCGGCGGCTCGATGCCGCAAGCGTTCATGGACACCAGCGAGAAGGCGTTCGACGGCGCCATGCGCTGGAACGTCACAACGGCGTTCAACCTGACGCAGCTCGCCGTCCCCCACATGGTCGATCGGCCCGGCGCCAATATCGTCAACATCGCCTCAACGGCTGGCTTGTTCGCTAGCCGAGGCTTCGCCGCGTACGGCACAGCCAAGGCCGCCCTTATTCATCTCACCCGAGCGCTGGCGCAGGATCTGGCGCCCAAGATTCGGGTCAACGCGGTATGTCCGGGGTCAATCGCCACCTCTGCGCTCGACATCGTGTTGCAAACACCCGAACTCGAACAGGCCATGAACGATGCCACCCCGCTGGGCCGCCTCGGGATCCCCGAAGAGATCGCGGCCGCGGCCCTGTACTTCGCCTGCCCCGCCGCCGCTTACACAACCGGCCAGTTCCTCGGCGTCGACGGCGGCATCACCGGCAGCAACCTCGATATGGGCATCCCCGACGTCTGACCCGACCCAAAGATCGACGGCGTCGTCACGCACGATCTGGGGTTCGGAACCAACAGCGTTCTGACTCTGCCGCACATCTCCCACCTCAGATTCTTTGAGATCGATGCCATGTCGCCGCCTGACCGCTCACCCGCGGCGTCTCGCTTTAGGACCGGTACAGGAATACAATGCGGCACTATCGAACCTGAGGTCAGCTCGTGCGCCGCTTCGTATTCCTTCTCGCCATATTCGCTCTCATCGCTATGAGTTGCGGGCCCGACAACGACACCTCCGAGGAGCCGGACCTCAATCCATCACCCGCGGAGGTGACCGACAACGACGGCGAGGAGCCAGTGGCGGAACCGGCCAACGAGGGCGACCCTGACCCGGTGGAGCTCACCGCCTCGTATCAAGGCGTAACGCCCGACACGATTCGGATCGGTTTGCTCTATCCCGATCTCGAAGCGATTCGAGACCTCATCAACATCGACCACGGCGACTACGGCGACGCGTACCAACTGGTAGTCGATGCCATCAATGACGAAGGCGGCATCAACGGGCGCCAGATCGAAACTGTCGTCGTCGGGGTCAACCCAATCGATCCAATCGCGGCCGACAACGCTTGCGTCACCCTGGTCGACGACCACGAACTGTTCGCCGTCGTCGGCCGGCCGTTCGAAGACCAGGTGCTGTGTTACGTCGAACTGAGCGACATGGCGTTTGTCGGCGGGGTCGTGAACAGCAATCGTGCCGCCCGCGCCACGGCCCCATGGTTCACGCCGGGAATATCGTCCGAACGCGAAGCTGGGGCCACGGTCGCCGCGCTCATCGCCGGTGGCGAATTCGACGACTCAACCCTCGGCGTTGTCGTTTCGGGAGCTGACCAGGCCGCGCTCGATGATGTCGTGAAGCCGATTCTTGCTGCCGCCGGAATAAGAATCGCCAGCGAGGCCGTCCTCGACACCTCGAGCAACGACCCGCTCGTGATCAACCCGCTCGTCGAAACGATGTCAGAGCGGTTCCGCGTCGACGGCGTCGATACCGTCCTGACCGTCGACGGCGTGATCCTCAATGTCCTACGCGGTCTCGAACTGATCGACTACCGGCCGCGAATCGTTGGCAACGCCCTCAATACCGCCCGTGCCTATATCCGCGACGAAACGGTCCGGGATCTCAGCGTGCTCGAGGGCGCGGTGCTGGGCGGCATCGCCGAGCAGCGAATCTGGTGGGACGACCCGGAGATTCAGAAGTGTGTGGAACTGATCGAGGGGGCCAACCCCGGCCTTGAGATCTTCAACCCGTACACCCGTCCGCCGGACGAACCGGAGAATCTTGTCTCGGTCTATGCCGCCTGCCAAGAAGTAGAACTGTTCGCTCGAATCGCGACGGCAGCCGGACCAGAACTCACCTACGCCACGTTTGTGGCGGGCGCCTACGCCCTCGGCGAGTTCGACCTTCCCGGGAGCGGACCGACCTCATTCGAGCCCGGCAAGGCCGACGGTGGCAACGCCGTCTACCTCTACTTCTGGGACGACAGCGAACAAGACCTGATCAGCGACGGCGTGCCGCTGTAGCGGGTTCCGTAGGCCGGCGTGATGGCACTCGCTGACCTCCTTCACTCCGATGACAACTTCGTGCCGACCAAAGCGTTGGTCATCGTCGCGCACCCCGACGACATCGACTTTGGCATGGCCGGTACTGTCGCAATGCTCACCGATCACGGCGTTGAGGTTGTCTACGGCCTCGTCACCAGCGGCCAGGCCGTCGAGCCCGCACACCTCTCGCCCGAGGAACCGACCGAAATCCGACAAAGCGAACAGGCCGCCGCGGCGGCGATCGTGGCCGTCAGCGAACCGCACTGGTTGGGTTTCCCCGACGGGCATCTCGTGGCGAACCTTGAGCTCCGTAAAGCGATCTCGCGACTGATTCGTATCGTCCAGCCCGACCTGGTGATCACCCAAACACCTGTGCGCAACCTCGAACGAATCTATGCCGCCCATCCCGATCACCTGGCTGCGGGCGAGGCCACGGTCTGTGCCGTCTACCCCGACGCCCGCAACGGTCATTCGTTCCCTGAGCTACTCGACGAGGGACGCGCACCCCATGCCATGCCCCGCGTTTGGCTCATGGCCGGCAACGACAACAATCTCCATGTCGACATTACGGATTCGTTCGACCGCAAGATCGAAGCGCTCATCGCCTACCACTCGCAGAACGATGATCGGGCTGACGGTCTGCCCACGATGATTCGCGAATGGGCCCACGGCAATGCCGCGATGGCGGGCTTCGAGGGCCGGGCCGTGGAATCGTTCAAGGTCGTCCACACCGAATAGACCAACCGCTCCCGGCCACCGATGGCGGCGTGGTGATACAACGTGTTGATGGCCGACGCCGAGCGCGACAAAGAGCACTGGCTTGGGTTGAGTCCTTGATGCACGATCGGTGCACGGTCTGCGGCCAATCGTTGCCGGTTCTCAACCTCGGCGACGACTGTGACGACGACGGCCACACACATACAGCAACGACAGCCTCATCCCCCGGCGCTGGCGGCTCTCGCGCTTCAGTGTTCGCGAGCGGCGCGGCTGCCCTGCTCGTGCTGATCGCAATCATCGCGTTGCTCAGCAGAGACGCGACCGAACCGGACCCGGTTACCGAACCCAACCCCGCCGTGAACGACTTCGTGACCAGTCCCGATGACACCCTGAGGAGAAGTGATCCCCTCGGTGAGGTCGTCGCCCCGACCGCAGACGTGCTCACCAATCTCCTCCAGCAACACCGACTGGCCTACTTGGTGAACGGCGCGGTGATCGTCATCGATCCGCAGGCTGCGCTTCCGGTGCTTGAAGTCCCCACCCGGATCGGGGGCACCAACTCCTATTTCGCGACCGCGCAGGACTACGAACTCCTCCACGACGGCGAACGTACCGTCGGCTTGACCCTGCGGCCAAGTGAGGCCGTCGTGCTGTCGACCAGCGGACGATTGGTGCCCGACGGCAATGGCGGGTTCGCGGTTGTCGCCGACCCCGACGGCGGGATCGACAAGCTCCTTATCACTGGCCGAACCCTGCTCATTAGCGGCATCGACCTCCCCGCCGGTTCGACGCTTCTGCCCGTCGACAACTTCGGCGTCATCGTTTCTTCCGCAACGGGAACGGCCTACCTCGCAAAACCCGGGCGGCTCGATCAGCTCGGCGAGGGTCTGATTCTGACGGCCACACCCACCCACCATGTCGAGGTGCGCTGTGCCGACCCGCTCGACTGTGTGAACCTTCTCGTCGACCGAGTGAACGGCACTGCGACGGAGCTCCCCCGAGACTTCACTCACCATGGCCGAGACATCTCGCTCTCGCCGAACGGCCGATGGCTGCTCTCCAAGGACCCGCAGACCACCGACCCGATGCGACTGTTTGATGTCGAGACGCAGACCGTCAATCGACTCACCGTCGACATGCCCATCGACATTGTGTGGTCACCCAATGACGCCGTCGCCGCCTGGTTCCACCCCGGCGACACCGAACCGCTGCTCCAGATCTTCGACCCCGCAACCCAGACGGTCTTCGCCTTCGACCTCGGCGCGCTCGGTGCGCCCGCTCGAACGGCGGACTCGCTCGCAATCATGCGTTGATCCAAAATCCGGCAAGGGCGCGGAAGCGCGCTCGCGGGAGCCGTCTACGGTTGTTGCATGTTCAACTGGCTCAAGAACAAGATTGATTCGATGCTGGGTAACGGCCGTTCGCCCAAACCACCCCCGAAGTCCACCTTTGGCACTGAGGCCGAACGGGTGCGCGATGTTGACGACAAGAAGCGCGAGATGGACCGCGAAGAGGCCAAGGGCGGAATGCGGGGCGGCTGACCGCCGGGTTAGGCGGGTACCACCTCGACCGGAATGCCGTTGACGGCCGCGTTGCCCGAGGGCACGTCGACAAAGGTGCCCGGCGCGAGCACATTGTTGTTCACCCCGGCATGTTCGCGAGCCACCGACATCCGGGTGCCTGGCTTGTCGTGACCCCAGCCGTGAGGCAGCGACACCACACCGGGGCGCATCTCGTCGCTCACTTCCACCGGTACTTCGAGTGAACCCGCTTCGGAACTGACGCGGGCGATCCCACCATCAAAAACACCGGTCTGGGCCGCATCATCGGGATGGATCAGCAAGGTGCAGCGGTCCTTGCCCTTCACCAACACCTTGATGTTGTGCATCCAGGAGTTGTTCGACCGCACATGGCGACGACTGACCAGCAGGAGCCCGTCGGGGTCGCGGTCGAGTCGAGCGGCGAGTCGCGGGATGTCGGCAATCACGTAAGGCGGTGCGAGATCGACCATGCCGTCTTCGTGCGCCACGATCTCACCAAGACGCGGCACCATCGGCCCCATGTCGATGCCGTTGGGTTCGTTCTTGAAGTGTTCAAGCGTGAGGCCGTCGGGGTTGGCGCCGTACTGATCGCCCCACGGGCCGGTGCGGATAGCGTTTTCGTTGAGTCGCTCCGGGCCCGGCTCAGGGCACGCGGCGAGGGCAACCGCCGGATCGGCGCCGCCCATCTCGGCAAAGGCGGAGAAGTAGCCATCGTCGATAGCTTTGATGTCGACGTGTTCCTGGGGAATGCCGCCCATCATTGCGCCGACGCGGATCATGACTTCCCATTCTCCCGGTCGGCCGTCTTCGGGCTCGAAGAGCGGGGGCGACCACTTCCCGGCCGAACGCACGGCCCATGCCCACAACAGCTCGTCGTAGTGCGGCTGCTCAAGCGGCGAGAGCCCGGGGAAGATGACGTCGGCGTGGCGCGTCGTTTCGTTGAGGGCGTTGTCGATCGAGATCATGCAGTCGAGAAGCGGAAGCGCCTCGTCGAGCTTGTCGGCCTCGGGCGCCGAGATCACCGGATTGCCGGCCACCGTCACGAGGGCTTTCAGCTGGCCTTCGCCGGGCGCGGCGATTTCCTCGGCCATACACGACACCGGGAACTGGCCCATCACTTCCGGTGCGCCACGAACGCGGCTGTGGAAGCGACCGAACTCGATCGGCTCACCGCGGTCCTTCAGCGTGGCGGACCAGGCAATCGGCTTCCCCCACATCAGGCCGCCCTCGGTGTCGAGGTTACCGGTGAGCGCGTTGAGCACATCCGGCAGCCACGAGGCCAAGGTGCCGAACTCCTGATTGCACGTGCCGATGCGGGCATACCAGACGGCCTTATCGGCCGCGGCGAACTCACGCGCGAGGGTGCGGATCTCGTCGGCCGAAACACCACATGTCGCAGCCACCCGCTCGGGCGGGAACTCCTTGGCGACCCGTTCGACTTCGGCCACGTTCTTGAGTCGATCGTGAAGATGCCCAACGTCGACGAGGCCTTCCTCAAAGAGCACATGGACGACGGCGAGCATCAGCGCCGCATCGGTGCCCGGGAAGATCGGCAGCCACTGATCGGCGTGATCGACGGTGCCGGTTCGGCGCGGGTCGATAACGACCACTTTGCCGCGTTCGCGCACGCGGTCGAGCTCTCCGAGCACATCCGGACACGCCAAGAGCGACCCCTGGCTGGCGTGCGGATTGGCCCCCATGACCACGATGAAGTTGGTGTTCGGTAGATCGGGGGCCGGGATGCGCCACTGATTGCCGTACATCGTCCAGCACGTGAGGTTCTTGGGCCACTGGTCGATGGTGCCCGCTGAATAGATCGGGCCTGGCAAGGCCGCCAAGCCCATCATGAGGCCCGTGTAGCGCGAGATCGAATAGTTGTGGGCCGCCGGATTGCCGATGTAGATGGTGACTGCTTCCTTGCCGTGCTCGGCGATCACGCCCGCCATCAGTTCGGAGGCACGAGCGAACGCCTCATCCCAGGTGGCCTCCTGATGGACCCCGTTCTCGTCCTTGACCAACGGCACCCGCAGCCGATCCGGGTCGTGATGGAGGTGCCCAAGCGTGGTGCCCTTGGGACAGATGTAGCCCTTCGACCAGACATCGTCGCGGTTGGGCCGAATGAGTTTCACCGCGTCGTTGCCGTCGTCACCGGCTTCCACGTGCACTTCGAGGCCGCACATCGCCTCGCAAAGATGACATGTGCGGATGTGAATTCGGCGGTCTTTTGTTGGGCTGGCGTTCATCGAGTTTCCCCGTCATTTTGAGTTACAACGGTGCTCGGATTGCTGGCGAACCCCGTTCACATGGGCAGATGTCGAACACTACGACAGCATCACGAAACGCACACATTCTCGCGACACAGGAACATAAGTCGCACCGGGTGCGTCAAACTCTCGGCTTCATCTCTCAGGGGGGATTCCTGCCATGTCCCAGATCCTGTCCACCAAACACCAACCTCGTTTCGGTCTCTCGCGGCTTGTCGCGTTGCTCGTCGCGTTCACATTGCTGCTTGCAGCCTGCGGCGACGACTCCGACAGCGCCACCAGCCAGTCGTCAAGCGACCCGCAGGTGGCATCGGCCGACGACGCTCCCGCCAATGACGCTCCGACGGATATCAGCGATGGCGACGAGTCGCAGCCCGACAGCAAAACGTCGGCCGACGACGACATGTCCGCCGACGAACCTGAATTCGTATCCGAGGACGGCCTCGACTCCGACTCGGCCGTCGAGCGCGAAGGAGCAGAGTCGCTGGGCGACCCCCTCGCCCAGGATCCGGGCGAAGAGACACCCATTCCCGCCGACGTGACGGCATTGTTCGTCGGACTCCAGATCATCAAGACGGGCGATGTGGTGCTCGAGGCACCCGACGTCGCCCAGACCACCAAAGACATCATCGCAACCGTCTTCGCCAACGGCGGCGCCATCTGGGGTCAAGAGACACAGACCAACCCGGAACCGCGAGCCGAACTCGTCATCCGTGTGCCGCCGTTGGCGTTCGACGGTCTGCTCGCCGCCCTCACCCAAACCGACGGTGTCGGTCTCGCAAGCCAGAGCACCACCTCCGACGATGTCACCGACGTGGTGATCGATCTCGACGCGCGAATTTCTGCGGCCGAGTCCAGCGTGGCCCGAGTGCAAGAACGGCTCGACGCGGCCAACGATCTCAACACGATCTTCACGCTCGAAGAAGAGGTCGCCACCCGGCAGGCGAATCTCGAAAGGCTCCGCGGTCAACGCGAAACGATCGGTGATCAGATCGCGCTCTCCACGATCAACCTGACGATCGTTGAGCTCGATCCCGACCGCAAGACGTCCGACATCGAAGTTGTCACCTGGCTCGGCGATGATCGCGGCGAGGCGTGCCCCGGTGTGTCCGACCTCAGCATCGGCGCCGATGACAAGGCGGTGCTCTGCGTCAACATCCACAACACCGGCGAAGATGTCCTCACTAGTATCGACATTCACAGCACTCCATTCCGACTCCGCGTCGGCGACTTCACTGTCGAGGGCGACGGCACGATCGACGCGCTGCAGCCGGGCGAAGAACTCCTCGCTTCCGTTGATCTGGAAGCGACGGAGGATTCATTTCGAGGGTCGATGCATCGAACGGACTCCAGATCGCCGTGACAGTCACGGCAATTCCGGAGACGACGGAAAACGCCGAACTGACCGGTATCGACACGGTCTTCATCTCGACCGACGTTGACGATCCTTTGCCCGGATTCGGCGACTCCTTATCCGGCGGTTGGAATGCCATGGTCCGAGTCGTCAGCATTCTGCTGTTCGTTCTCGGTGCGATCTTGCCGTTCATCCCGCTGCTCCTGATCGGCGCTTGGGCCACCCGCAAGCTCACAACCAAGAGCCGGGAACGAGCCGATGCCCGGGCGGCGTATGTCGAGGCGTACACCGCCGCCGCTACCGGTTCGGTCACGCCGCCTCCGCCGTCGGCGGAATAGACCCCTGGAGGGGAGCTGACCACCCGGCCTGTGCCACACCGACACGCTCGATGTTGGCGCACGCTGGGCGGTCTCACGCTGGCTCTCGCCCGCCCGGGCCGTAGCCGCCTACGCTTCCTCGATGAGCACTCCGTCAGACAACACGTCCCGCAATCGCGAGATCGTCACCCGTTACTGGGATGCGCTCTACGCCCACGACTGGGATGGCATCGCGTCGTTCTTCACGGCCGACGCAAACTATGTCGACGTCGGCATCGGTGAAACCGGGGGCGGCGCCCATGGACCGGCCCAAATCGTGGCTCGCCTCCGGCTCGGCCTAGAGCCGGTCCCCGAGCACCTTCATCATGAGCCGGTCATTATGGCCGACGGCGACCGGGTGGTCACCGAACACAAAGAAGAGTGGGTGTTCAAAACCGGCGAACGGGTGATGCATCCGTTCGTCTCCGTGATGGAGCTCACGAACGACGGATTGATCTATCGCTGGCACGACTACTCGAACATGTCGAACCTGCTCGACAACGCGCCACAGTGGTGGCTGGGGCACATCGCGGCGGGTTGGCACGACCTGCTCGCCGAGTAGCGATCAGCTCGGGAAGTAGCGGGCTTCGAGGCCCGCTAGCACAGTTTCCAGACCCTCGTTGAACCGGTCCGCAGTGGACAGCGACTCGGCGGCGGACCGGAGGGTCGAGACCTGTTCGTCTTCATCTGCCTCAGACGCACGTGGTGTCGCGGTGTGCATCAGCCCGTGTTCCTGCACGAGCGTGCCGATCACCCAGCAAGCGACGGTCGAGAAGGCCAGCGCGCCCGTTCGTGGATCCGAGGTCATGAGTTGAGCTGCGCCGACAATACGAGCATCGAACTCTTCGGCATTCGCGGAGTCGCTCGCCGGCGAGATCAAGAGGCTCACGGCCAGCGGATGCGCGGCGGCGACATCGACGTAGGCGTGTGACAAGGCCCGAGCGTGCACTTTCCAGTCACCGTCGGGGTGGCCGTAGGCGTCGAGGACATCCCCATACAGGCGGTCGGCGACGGCATCAAGGAGGTCGACCTTGTTCGTGACGTAGTTATAGAGCGACATCGCTTCCACGCCGAGCTCGCCGCCGAGTTTGCGCATGCTGAGTGCGTCGAGCCCGAGTTCGTCGATCAGCTGCAAAGCCGCATCGGCAATACGCCGACGGGTCAACGGCTGACGTTCAGTTTCGAGCACGGTGCGAGTCTAGGTTGTCGACCCGGCTCGGTCCGGATCGAGCCTCAGGCCTGGAGCGCGCTGATTCGCCGAGCGACATAGGCACAGTCGGCAAACGTCGCGTCGGCAAGCGCCCACAGATCGGCGATCGGCGCATCGAACGTGTCGATCGGGCCACGTCGCATGATCCGTATGAGATCGAGATAACGCCGGTAAACATCGTCAGCGGTGCAGGAGAGCGGAAGGCCGACGGAGACCGAACCAATACAAAGGCCGAAGTGGTCGACATACAAGGTTTGATCGCCAAGGGCGGCTTGGGTTTCGATAGGGGCCACAGGCACCAGGAAACTGCACGGCCGCGCCTTAGGTAAGAGGCGACCGACTCATTTGGGAGCCATGACACGGGCAAGACCGGAGGTCCCACCGTCCTCGGCTGACGGCCATTCCAGAACCACAAAGCCGCCCATTCCCGACGGATCAAGGAGCGCCTCCGCTTCTCGGATCCGGCTCCGCCCCTTCAACGCGGCAAGACCACCAATACCCGCCTGTGCTTCCCAAATCGCTCGCCCCTCATCGACCAGTTCGTCGATGCCATAACCGCGCAACCAGGCCGCCTGCGTGACTGCGATGCCATCGTCAGGCAACTGTTCGATCGCAAGATCGGTGGTGATGTCGCACGAACCGGGAACGGACAGCCAGTCGGCACTCGCCTCGTGGGCGACATGGGTGCGCAACCAGCCGCCATCGCGCGCCGCGAGTGTTCGTGCGTCGGCGCCATAGTCGACGACCACCACTCGGGCTGCTCGAACGCGAGCTGCCTGCACCCATCGCCGGGCCTCACGGAGCAGAGGTAGGCGGGTACCAGCCGGAAGATCGAGCGGCAACTGATGGCGAGCGACGGTGACGGCGTCGAGCGGCTCTCCAACTTCGAGCGAGTACGTGGCACCGCCGCCACGGGAGCCAACGCGCAGCTCATGCCAGGTCGCTCCGTCGAATGAGGCAACATCGAAGGGCAGATTGTCGAGGAGTTCATTGGCGAAGATCAGGTCGACCCGCCCCGCTTCGGTCACCGCAAGATCGTGGGGAGTATGCGACGAACAATTTGGATGGACGAGGTGTTGGGCCCGCTGGGCCGCCGACACTTCTACCTGCGCCCAACGCAAGGCTCCCGTGGTGAGCACCTCCGGCGCGGCGGCGGCGACAGCACGGGCGAGCGTGCCCGGGCCGGCACCCCACTCCTCGACCGCGAACACCGGAGGGCGGCCGGCCTCATTCCACCATTCGTCGACGGCCCGAGCGACGACCGCGCCAAAGAGCGGACCGACTTCAGGAGCGGTCAGGAAATCGCCGCGACGGCCGGCTTGACCACTCACCGCGTAGAACCCTTCGTCCGGGTCGTAAAGCGCCTGCGCCACATAGCCAGAGACCGGGATTGAACCCTGGTCGGCAATCTGTTGATCGAGCCGTGTGGCGAGTGGGTCACCGGGCACGAAACTCATCCGGCGAGAAATGTCGTCGCGAGACGAGCCGGCGAGATCAGCCGCCCGCGGCGAGCGCGGGAAGGAGGCTGAGGCCGGTGAAGTCGCCGACCACCAGGCCGAGACCGAAGGCGATCGTGACGATGCCGGTGATGCCAATCGCGGCGATCAACGACGCGGGCACGTTGACCCGGGTGAGATCGCCATCAGGCGCTTCATCGCCCCACATGCTGAGCCCGATACGGGCGTAGTAGTAGAGGGCGATCACAGAGTTCACGGCGACCACAACACCGAGCACCACGCCAGAAGCGTTGTTGGCATCGATGAGCGCTTCCATCACTCGGAACTTCGCAAACCAGCCACCGAGCGGCGGAATACCGGCCAGCGAGAAGAGGAAGATCGTCATCGCGACGGTGAGGCCGGGGGCGTAGTGGAAGAGCCCACGGAAGTCGCTGATCTCCGCGGATCGAGTCTTCCGGGCAACGGCCATGACCACACCGAAGGCGCCGAGATTCATCGCCGCGTAGATCACGAGATAGGTAACAATGGCACCGAGTGCGGTGTCGGGTACGTCGCTAACGACGGCGAGCGGGGCGAGCATGTAGCCCGCTTGGGCAACACCGGAATAGGCCAGCATTCGGACGATGTTGGTTTGACGGAGGGCGATCAGGTTGCCGACGGTCATCGACGCTGCGGCAAGGACCCACATGAGCGGCTCAACCACATCAGCGCGTCCGAGCAGCCCAACGAACACAATGTTCATCAGCGCCACGAAACCGGCGGCCTTCGACGCAACTGAGAGGAAAGCGGTGACCGGCGTGGGTGCACCCTCGTAGGTATCGGGGGCCCAGGTGTGGAACGGGAAGGCCGAAACCTTGAAGGCGAAGCCGACCACCACAAAGACGATGCCGAGCACAACGACCGCACTCGGCTTGGCGCTCTCGCTGACGGCCGTGTTGATGTCGGTGAGCAGCGTGGAGCCGGTGCTGCCGAAGAGCAGCGACATGCCGTAAAGCATCACCGCAGAGGCGAACACACCCATGAGGTAATACTTCAGCCCGGCCTCGTTGCTTTTGAGGTCTCGTTTGCGCCAAGTGGCCAACATGTAGGCCGGGATGGACAGCAGCTCGAGGGCGATAAAGATCGTGATGAGATCACGAGCCGAGGCCATGAGCACCATGCCAAGAATGGAGCTGAGGAGAAGGCCGTAGTACTCGTTCTCCCAATAGTCGCCTTCGGCGATGTAGTTCGTCGACAACAAGACGACCACATAACCAGCGAGGACAAACATCGCCTTCATGATCAACGAGTAGTTGTCGACGACGAACGCACCGCCGAACATCGAACGATCGACTCCGTCGTTGGCGAGCGTGATAATCGGAATCATCGTGGCGAGGAGGGCGAGCGAGGCGATGGCGGGCGTGGCCTTGCGGCCGCGTTCGAGCCAGCCAATATCCATCATCGTGATCAACGCGCCAAACGCGAGGAGCGTGAGCTCCGGCGCGGCCGCGTGCCAATCGATCGAGGGACGGGCAAATTCCCCCCCAGCAGCAACGAGTACAGCGAACATGCTCAGCCTCCGGCTGCCTCAGCCGCGGTGCGGGCGGCCTCACAACCCGTCTCGAGACAACCTCGAAGCGACTCGACAACAGCGGGATCGGTGATATCGAAGATGAGGCCAGGGGCAATACCGAAGACGAGGATCAACACGAGGAATGGGGTCCACGCGATCCACTCGATCACCGTGACATCGGTGATCTCAGGATCGTTGGCGAACTCCTCGGACGGTTCGCCCATAGCGGTACGTTGCAAGAGCCACAACAGATAACCGGCGGCCAGAACGGTGCCGATCGCGGCGACGACCATATAGCCACGGAATGTCTCCTCAGCCAGGCCCGCAGCCGGGTTGTAGGCCGAGAGGATGGCCGGAAATTCACCCCAAAAGCCGGCGAGGCCCGGAAGACCGAGGGAAGCCATGACGGTGAAACCAAGGATCCAGCCGAGCTTGGGCGCTTGCAGCAACATGCCACCGAGACGGTCGATCTCGAGGGTGTGGTAACGCTCCTTCACCGCGCCGGCGACGAAGAAGAGCATGCCGGTGATGAGGCCGTGAGCGACCATGCCGTAGATGGCTGCGTTGATGCCGAAGTCGGTGAGGGTGGAGATGCCGAGCATCACGAAACCCATGTGGGCGACCGAAGAGAAAGCGATCAGGCGCTTCATATCGGTTTGAGCAAGGCAACCGAGGGCGCCATAGATGATGCCGATGACGGCGAGCAGGCCAATCCACGGGGCCCAAGCCTCAGCGGCCTCCGGCAACATCGGGATCGCGATACGGATGAATCCGTAGGCGCCGAGCTTGAGGAGCACGGCCGCCAGGATCACCGAGCCCTGTGTGGGCGCCTGCGTGTGCGCGTCGGGCAGCCACGTGTGGAACGGGAACATCGGCACCTTCACGCCGAAGCCCACGAACATGCCGCCAAAGATCAGGAGCTGGGTAGATCGGACAATGCCATCTCCCGCATTCTCCGAAAGCACCAGCATGTTGAACGTGTGCTCGCCGGTGGCCGGATCTGTGGTGAGGAAGAACAGCGCGAGGAACGACAGCAGCATGAGCGCCGAGCCGAAGAGTGTGTAGAGGAAGAACTTCAGCGAGGCGTAGCGGCGATCCTCGCCACCCCAGACCGCGATCATGAAGAACATCGGGAGCAGGACGATCTCGAAGAAGACGAAGAACAGGATGAGGTCCTGGGCGACGAAGGTGCCGATCATTCCCGTCTCGAGGATGAGCATCAGCATGAGGAACGCCTTGGCGTTCCCCGGATTCGGAATGTGGTTCCACGAGTAGATGAAGACCAGCGGCATCACAAAGACGGTGAGAGCGATGAGCGGTAGCGACATGCCGTCGACACCCATCGTGTAACCCGCCCCGATGACCTCGATCCAGTCCTTGTCGACGAAGTACTGCAGGGCGCCGGCCTGGTCGTAATCGAAGTCGAACAGCAGCCAGACCCCGAGTCCGAGCGTGACGAGAGAGGTGAAGATCGCCCACTGCTTCTGGGCCTCCTCTTCCTTCTCGGGGATGAGGACCATGAGCAACGCGCCGGCGAGCGGGGCGAAGACCAGGGCGGTGAGCAGCCAGTTGTTGGTATCTAGTGTGTCCATTTTTCCGGGATTCCTAGAGGGCGAGAATGATGATAAAGGCACCGGCCAAGAGGGCGGCGCCGGCGAACATGATTGCGGCGTAGTTCTGGACCTTGCCAGAGTTGATGTGGCGAAGCTCTTCGCCGGTGGCGTCGGAGATCCGGCCCGATCCGTTGACGACGCCTTCGATCACACCCTGATCGATCTTGCTGTAGACACCCTTGCCTATCATCACGGCGGTTTCGCCCGCGGTGTTGACCGCACCATCGATGATGTTCTGGTTGACCCAGTTGACGGCCCGAGCAATCGGACCCTTGGTGGCTCCCGCGATGATGCCGGTGTAGAGGTGATCGAGGTAGTACTTCTCGACGAGGACGGTGTGCCCGGCTCGCGCCCACTTGTTGGTGGTGACGGGACCGTTCGGCATTTCGGTGAGGTGCTGCCCGGTGGCTTTCGCCAGGCCGTCGACCTTCACGAAGTAGTACCGATAGGCAAGGCCCGCTCCGCCGAACGCAATAAGGCTGGAGACGACGGCGAGCGACCAGCTCGGCGTGCCGTGCCCGATCCCCGGGAAGTACGAAGCCCCACCCGGTTCGACGAAGTGCAGGAAGCGCTCTTCCCATCCGTCGGGCAAGAAGCTGAGCACCTTCGAACTCTCGAAGAATCCCGGAGGCAAGTTGACGAAACCAATGACCAGCGAGAATCCCGAAAGGATGTAGAGCGGCCACAGGATGCGGGGCCCGGACTCGTGCGGATCGTGGCTTTCGCCGGCATGGGCCGGGGCTGCGGCACCGTCTGCGTCGTGGGCATCATCGGCGTGGGCGTGGTCGTCGTGATGGTCGTTGCCGCGGTACTCACCGTGGAAAGTGAGGTAGATGCAGCGGGTCATGTAGGCCGCGGTGAGGGCGGCGCCGATCATGCCCATCGCGAGATGGAAGGTATAGGCGCCGTTGCCACCGGTGCCGCCGAAGAAGCCCCAGCCACCGGTGCCGACAAGGATCTCGTCCTTCGACCAGAAGCCGGCCAGCGGGAACACACCCGCGAGCGCGACCGCACCAATGATGAAGGTCTTGTAGGTGTTCGGCATGAATTTCTTCATGCCGCCCATGTCTTTCTTCATGTCGAAGCTGTGGACCGCGTGAGCGACCGAGCCGGAGCCGAGGAAGAGGTTCGCCTTGAAGAAGGCGTGGGTGAAGAGATGGAAGACGGCCGCGCCCCACGCGCCGACGCCGAGGGCCATGGCCATGTAGCCGAGCTGCGAGACCGTGGAGTAGGCCAGCACCTTCTTGATGTCGGTCTGAACGAAAGCGAGCAGGCCGGCGAAGACCAGCGTGACCGCGCCGATGGTGGAGAGCAGGTTGATGCTCGAGCCGCCGATCGACATCCCTTCGAAGAACACCGGGTAGAGGCGGGCGACCATGAATATGCCCGCCACAACCATCGTGGCCGCGTGAATTAGCGCAGAGACCGGCGTGGGCCCCGCCATGGCATCGGGCAGCCACGTGTGCAGCACAAACTGACCGGACTTAGATGCCACCGCGGCCATGAGACAAGCGGCCGCCACGACGAGGGCGGTGTGGCTGACCCCGCCCTGGTTGATTGCGTTGTTGATCGCCAGCGTGTCGAAGGTTTGCCCGCCACCCGCAGCGAAGAAGAGGGTGATCATGCCGATCAGCAGGCCGATATCGCCGACGCGGTTGGTGAGGAACGCCTTTAGCGCGGCATCACTGTTGGGTTTTTCCTCCCACCAATGGCCGATCAACGCGAAGGAACAGACGCCCACGAGCTCCCAACCAACAATCATCTGCAAGATGTTGTCGCTGAGGACAAAGAAGAGCATCGACGCGGTGAATAGCGAAAGGAAGGCGAAGTAGTGGGTGTAGCGCCGATCGCCGCCGACATAGTCCGTCGAGTAGACGTGGACGAGCAGTGAGATCAAGGTGACGACAAAGAGCATCATCACGGACAGGCCGTCAACCAATACGCCGGCGCTGAATTCGATGCCGCCGGACTGGAACCACGGGACGCTGTTCTGCACGGCGACGTAGGGGTGCGCCTCTTCGCTGTCGCCCTCTTCGGCGTGAGCGGCGGCTTCGTGCGTGTCGGGCTCTTCGCCGTCGGAAGCGTCGGCGTGAGATTCGTCGTGGGCGTCGTCTCCGTGAGCAATGACGGAGGGCGACTCGCTGAGTTCGCCATCGAAGTTGTCGCGATGGTCCATCCACGAGACACCGGTGGCGATGGCAAGGATGAAGGCAAGCCCGACGGCGGCGATGCCGACCTCGGCTCCCTTCTTCGGCAAACGTTTGCCGAAGAACAAGATGATGAAGAACGAGATCGCCGGGATCAACGGAATGATCCAGGCGTTGGTCAGGAACCAGTTGGCGTCGCGGGTGACCGAAGAAATCTCGGACGGTCCTTCGGCGACAAAGGGGGCCAGCGTGGCGAGGGTTGCGGATACAGACATGATCAGCGCCTCAGCCCTTCATGAGATCGGCCTCGGAGAGGTCGATGCTTCGGCGGTTGCGGTACATGAGCAAGACGATGGCGAGGCCAATGCCGACTTCGGCAGCGGCGACGGCGATCGTGAAGAGCGCAAACACCTCGCCGCCGACGTCTTCGGTGAGCGCACCGAACGCTACGAGGTTGATGTTGACGGCGTTGAGGATCAGCTCAATCGACATCAGCACGAGCATGCCGCTCTTTCGAGCGAGCACGCCATAGACGCCGATGCAAAACAATGCGGCGGCAAGGAGCAGGAACTGGTTCAGCAGCATGAGATCAGGTTCCTCTCAGTCTTTCCGGGCCACGACGATGGCGCCGATCAGTGCCGCAAGGAGCAGCACCGAGACGGCTTCGAACGGCACGATGTATTGCGAGAAGATCGAGTCGCTCACTTCGGTGACGGTCTGCGGTTCGTCGATGACGATCCGGTCGTCGCTCCAGGTGTCGATGAGGGCAAAGGCCATCACCGAGAAGAGCAGCACACCAACGATGCTGGCGATCATGCGCTTTTCGTCGGCGACGGATTCGTCGTCGCCCATGGACGCTCGAGTGAGCATCACACCGAAGAGGAAGAGCACAACCACGGCGCCGATGTAGACGAGCACCTGGGTGACGGCGACAAACTCGGCGCCGAGCAGAATGAACTGGCACGCAACACCAGAAAGCACGACCACAAGCCAGAGGGCGGCATGGACGACGTTGCTGGTGGTAACGACCTTGACGGCGCCGTACAGCATGGTGACAGCGAAGATGGCGAAGAAGGCGTTCTGCCAGAAGAAGAGATCCGAGTCGCTGGAAATCGCCGCGAGAAGATTGCTCATGTCGGCGGCACCTTCAGCTTCTTCGCCTCCGAACCCGCTTCGTAGTCCTCGAACTCCGGAACGGTTTCCATCCACTCTGACAAACGCGACTTGTCGTGGAGAAGATCAGCGATACGCGGCTCGGAGAATTCGTATTCCGGGCTCCAGAAGAGGGCATCGAACGGGCAAACGTCGACACAGATTCCGCAGAACATGCAGAGCGCGAAATCGATATCAAAACGGTCGAGCTTGTTGCGCTTGCGGGGCTTGCCACCGGCGCGGCGCGGCGGCGCCTTTTCCTTGTGGCCCTCGATATAGATGCACCAATCGGGGCACTCCCGGGCGCAGAGCATGCACGAGGTGCAGTTCTCTTCGTGTAGGGCGATGACACCACGCGCCCGGGGCGGCGGGGCCTCCTTCTCGTGCGGGTACTGCACGGTCTCGGCACCACGGGAGGGTGCCGGGATCGGCTTCTTTAGACCATCGGGGAAGACGGTGCGAAGGATGGTGCCGCCGGTGACGCCGAGGCCTTTGATCAGTCCGGGGACGAGACCCATGTCAGAACCAGACCTTGAAGAGGGCCGTCACCACGATGTTGGCGAGGGCGATGGGGATGAGGAATTTCCAGGCAATCCGCTGGAGTTGATCTTCACGGAAACGAGGGAAGGTGAAACGAACCCAGAAGACGATGAACGTGAGAATGACGATCTTGCCAATGAGCAAGAGAGGCCCGAGCAGGTTCCACACATTGTCGTCGAACGCGAGGCCGGGGATCGGTGCCCACCAGCCGCCGAGGAAGAGGACGGCAGCGATCGAGGCGAAGACACCAGCGGTGGCGAACTCGCCGATGAAGAAGAGCAGGAATCGCATACCCGAGTACTCGGTGAGATAACCGGAGACGAGTTCAGACTCAGCAATTGGCATATCGAACGGGGCTTGGGTGAGCTCGGCCTGCATCGCGATCATGAAGACGAAAAAGGCGACACCCTGAGTGAGGATATAGGGGTTACCAATGCCGCCCCAGCCAAAGATCTCACCGTTGGCCTGGGCGGCGACGATGCCCTGCATGTTCATCGTGCCGGCCTGGATGACCACACCAACGACCGCAAGAATCAGCGGCAGTTCGTAGGCGATGAGCTGGCCGGTGGCTCGGAGGCCACCCATCATTGAGTACTTGTTGGCTGAACCCCAGCCCGCCATGAGAATGCCGATGACCGACACCGAAGACACGGCCATAGCGAGGTAGATCCCGGTGTCGACGTTGACGAACCAGACGTCGGGACCAGCGGGCACCACCGCAACCAGCAAGAAGGTGCTGGCGAGGATGACAAACGGCGCGGCACCAAAGACGAACTTGTCGGCCTTACGGGGGAAGATGTCTTCCTTTTGCAGGTGCTTGCCGACTTCGGCCAGCAGCTGGAGCGAACCAAAGGGGCCCGCTTCCATTGGGCCGAGCCGGCTCTGCATGAACGACACCATCTTGAAGAGGTGCAGATATACGAGTGTGCCGGCAACGAGCAAGACGCCGCCGAGGCCACCCGCGACGCGCAAGCTGGTGATCTGCCAGTAGGACAGTTCCGCGAGCATGCTCACCGGTCGATGTCTCCAAGGATGAAGTACAGCGACGCGAGGATGGTGATGATGTCGGGCACGTAGACGCCCTTCAACAGCCACGGCGAGATGGACATGTTGTTGAACGACGCCGAGCGGATCTTCACGCGATAGGGAACCAGGTCGCCCTTCGAGACGATGTAGTAGCCCATGACGCCGAGCGGGTTCTCTGTCTCCACGAAGGCTTCGCCGGCGGGCACCTTGATGATGCGGGGCACCTTGGCCATGATCGGGCCGGCCGGAATGGTCTCGAGCAGTTGGTCGACGATTTTGGTGGACTCGCGGACTTCCTGGAGACGTACCCAGAAACGGCTGAACGAATCGCCATCGGGGTGGGTCCAGACTTTCCAGTCGACCTGGTCGTAGGAAAGGCCGCACGGGTTGTCGCGACGGACATCCCAGTCGACGCCTGACGCACGAATATTGGCACCGGAGAGGCCATAACTGAGCCCGACATCGGCCGGAATCACGCCAATACCGCGGGTACGGGCCTGGAAGATCTCGTTGCCGAGGACGAGGGTTTCAATCTCGTCGCAGAAGGACCGCATCTTCTTCATGACCTGCTTGGTCTCATTGATCCAACCTGCCGGGAGGTCGTCTTTGAGGCCGCCAATACGGTCGAAGTTCGGATGGAAGCGGCCACCAGTGACGGCTTCGATCTGGTTGAGAATGTGCTCGCGATCGCGGAAGGCGAAGAACACCGGAGTGACAGCACCAACCTGCACGGCCATATCGCCGAGGAACAGCACCACGTTGGCGATGCGGCTCATCTCGAAGAGGATCGTGCGGATCGACTGGGCGCGAGGCGGCGCCTCGACTTCCATCAGTCGCTCGGCGGCAAGAATGAACGGCACTTCGTTGGCGAAGCTGCCGAGCCAGTCGATGCGGTTGATGAGCGTGGTCACCTGCGGGTAGGTGCGCACCTCAGTGAGCTTTTCGTAGCCACGGTGCATGTAACCCATGACCGGATCGGCCGCGATGACCTGCTCACCGTCGAGCTTGGCGATGATGCGAAGGGTGCCGTGTGTGGCTGGGTGCTGCGGACCAATGTTGAGGGTCATACCCTCGGTCTCGAGCTCCAGGTTGACCCGGGCATCAGCGGCCTGCGCCGCGATGTAGCTGAGTTGTTGGCGATCAGAGATGTCAGTCATCGCTGGCTTCTCCTTCAGCCTCTTCGTCGTCGCCCGGCATTGCCTCAACGTCGACGATGCCCGGCCACGGCTTCACGCGACGAGCGAGCAGTGGATAGTCCTTGCGTAGCGGGTTCCCCTCGAACTCGCCGGGCAGGTAGATGTGGCGGAGCCCAGGATGCCCTTCGAAGGAGATGCCAAACATCTCCCAGGCCTCGCGCTCGTGCCAGTTGGCGCCACTGTAGGTGCCGACCCACGTGGGGACCGTGAGGGAATCTTCCGGCACATCAGCCTTGATGGTGATGCCGCGGTGATTCACGATGTCGTTGACCCGGGCAAACACCTGGAAACGAGTGCCGCCACCCGCCGTGCCCTGTTCCATCGGAGCCGGATCCTTCGGATTCGTTCCGTCGAGGGTGAGGTCGACTTGGGAATCCATGTCGCGGCCGAACGGCGACGGCATCCAGTCGATGGCGCTCACGAAGTTGAAGAACGCAAAGCCCATACCGTTGCGCAGGAACGCAGCAGTGTCGGCCCACGCGGCAGTGGCGACTCGGATCGTGAGTTCGATGCCGGGTTCGAGATGGCTCCCAAGGAGGGCATCGCCGAACTCGCCGGAGAGCTCCTCGAGCATTGCTTCGCGGACCGTGTCGGAGGCTTCTTCGGTGATTTCTTCCGCGGGGGGGTCAGTCGACGACAACTGCTTCACCCTTCCAACGCTGCGCCATGTCCTCGTTTTGGATGCGCTCCTGGAGCATGACGATGCCCTCGAGGAGTGCTTCGGGCCGAGGCGGGCAGCCCGGCACGTAGATATCGACCGGGATGATCTGATCGACGCCCTTCGTGACCGAGTACGAATCCCAGTAGGGGCCACCACAGTTGGCGCACGAACCCATCGAGATCACGTACTTCGGCTCGGGCATCTGCTCGTAGAGACGGCGGATCGCCGGAGCCATCTTGTCGGTGACGGTGCCAGACACCACCACGAGATCGGCCTGGCGGGGGCTCGCCGGCAGCGGAATCACGCCGAGACGCATGACGTCGTAGCGAGCGGATCCGAACGCGGCGCCCATCTCGATCGCGCAGCACGCAAGGCCCCACTGGTACACCCAGAGGCTGTATTTGCGGGACATGTTGAGAAGACTGGTGATGCCCTTCGGCAGCTTGCCCGATTCGACGAGACCCATCAGACCCACCTGAGCATTCCCTTGCGCCAGGCGTAAAGCAGCCCGAGCAGCAAGATGTAGATGAAGATCGCCATTTCGATAAGGCCAAAGGCTCCATAGACCTCGAGGCGCATGGCCCAAGGGAAGATAAAGACGGCCTCGACGTCGAACATGACGAAGAGCAATGCGAACACGTAGTAACGAATATTGGCCTGCGACCACATGCTGCCGGTGGGATCAACACCCGACTCATAGGTTTCGAGCTTTTGGACCGTGGGATTCGAGGGTCGCAGGATTGAGCCGAGGCCGAGGAAAACGGCAACGAGCGCTACGCCAACGAGACCAAAGATCCCGACAGTGAGGTAACTACGGAGAAAATCCGACACTAATAATGAGCCTAGCGAGCGTATTCCGGGCAGAACAAAGCCGGGGAGAGATACGTTCCCGGCCGCCAGAATCTACCGCCCGAGGGCCAGTTCAAGCGGGATCAACTGCGCTTTGACACGCAATCCAGGATTCTGGAGGCCGCAATGCCCGAAGGAACCATCGAAGTGTCGATTTCGAGGTCGTATTCACC
>Ga0114997_10001036_pt1 | contig 23076 bp, 25 predicted proteins | sample ArcticOcean_MG_C_2_FD_87045 | JGI IMG/M metagenome (GOLD analysis project Ga0114997, IMG submission 87045) | Marine microbial communities from western Arctic Ocean - ArcticOcean_MG_CB4_136 | ecosystem: Environmental > Aquatic > Marine > Oceanic | place: Arctic Ocean: Canada Basin | collected...
AATTTAATTCTTTTGAAATAAAAAGGAGACATAGAATGATTTGAAATTACATAAGGAGGGGATAGATCAGTGAGAATGGTTCCATAAAGGACTTAAATGGCCCCCTCTTCCTCCATAGGTTTTGTGACTTCTAATTCCCCATCCCATCAGCAAAGACAATTTAAACATCCTCAAGGCAATAGCTTTTGCGACCATGCTAATGGATTTCATACTGGAAGAACACACTTTATTTACGCTAGTACAAGGAACAGCAACAGGAACCCCAGCTATCAAGGCTGCTTGACATGCTAGCACTTGGCCTGAGACTACTTGCAATACATTTCCCATGAACAACTTCACCCCCATACTTTGGCTCAACCTCTACCGCTGTTAAAGCTCTTTTTATGGCTAATGCCCCAATTGAGGTACAGGAGCTGTGGATAAACTTCCAAGGAATTTTTCAATAGTATTTCGTTTTGCCAAGACAATAATTACCTTCTAAATATACTGAAGTTTTTAGTATTCACCCTTATTTGTGAGTTTTCACCGCATATAATAACACTGATAAAGCATCCTCAGCAGGTCCATTTTTTAATATTTCCTTAGCCTTTTGATGACATTTTAATAATGAGGATTCTGTAGATAAATCATATTTGGTGATTATTTCATTTATTTTATCTTTTGAGGGTAATTTATCCACATTACCTAATCTCCCTAGATTGTTAGCAGATAAAACCTTGCTATCTCTAATTTCCTTTGGTAATGCATCTATCCCTATCCCTTTTTTGAGTGCTGGTTTTGGTATTTCAAATAAGGAATCTTGATTTGCCCGACTGTACCAACTACCTCCCATTCTGGCCACTAAATCAAGTTTTTTTGTGTCTAAATATCCTTTTTCATCCAAATATTTTTCTTTCATATGAATCAAAACAACACGGGCGATAATGAGATTACCAGCACCTCCATCTTTCCCCAATTCGATTACTTGATCTACTTCACACTCAAATGAAACAGGAGCTTCACCAACTCTTGGTGGCCTAACTTTCTCGCTAGGTATTTGTTTCAAACCTGCTTTGATGAACTCGTTTACTCCCTTTTCATATTCTGTACTTGAAAGTGACATTTTCTCTACTATGGGATAATTTACCATATTGATTACCGTTTCCTTTACCTCGAGGATGTTTTCATAGGTGTGTTTAGTTGTATTATCCTTTCCTCTACGAGCAGGTGAAAAAATCATCACAGGCGGATTTGAGCTGAATACATTAAAAAAGCTAAATGGGCTTAAATTAACATTCCCCTTCTTATCTATTGTACTTGCAAAACAAATGGGACGTGGGGCTACAGCAGAGATCAAATGATGATGCAATTCCATTTGTGAAATGGCATTCGGGTCAATTGTTTTTACTTTACCCCCACTCATTTTGACGCCAATACTTTTGCGGAAACTTCTCCAAATCCTACTCTTATCCCGTTTTTTTCTCCGTACCCTCTCATTGTGACTGTATCTCCATCTTCAATAAATATGCGCGTACTTTTATCTTTCATTTGAATGGGTTTAGTCCCCATCCATGCAAGCTCAAGCATTGAGCCATAGGAGTTTTCATCTTTCCCCGAAATAGTCCCTGAACCATATAAGTCTCCGACATTTATATTACAGCCATTAACCGTGTGATGAGCTAATTGTTGTGCCATATTCCAATACATATATTTATAATTGGAATGACATATATTTTGCTCTTTACTCCCTTCTGGTGTTATGCTAACCTCTAATTGAATATCATAATTTTTTTCTCCAATAGATTTTAAATAAGTAAGCACATCTGGGTTTTGATCTGGTCCTGGAATTCTAAATGCATCTAAAGCTTCTAAAGTAACAATCCATGGAGAAATATGCGAAGCAAAATTTTTAGCTAAAAAAGGCCCTAACGGCACATATTCCCATTTTTGAATATCTCTTGCAGACCAATCATTTAAAAGAACTAAACCAAAAATGTACTCCTCTGCTTTATCCGTTGGAATGCTTTGCCCAAGGAGGGTATTTTTGCCTGTAACAAAACCTATTTCAAGTTCGAAATCTAATCTTTTCGTAGGGCCATGTACAGGGGGTTGATCTTCTTTGGGCTTGGTTTGTCCAACGGGTCGATGGATGGGCGTTCCAGAAACAACAATGGAACTTGCACGCCCATGATAACCGACTGGAAGATATTTCCAGTTGGGCAATAAGGCATTTTTAGGATCACGAAACATTTTTCCAATGTTTGTTGCATGTTCTTCGCTAGAGTAAAAATCAGTATAGTCCCCAACCCTAATGGGCATAAGCATTTTTGCGCTAGATTGCTTTATGAATAATTCTGAATGTTTAGCTAAGACTGAGGAAGTGTCTTGAAGCCACGCTTGAATATCTATTCTGACCTTAGAAGTGATCGCTTTTCCTAGCGAAATAAAATCATTTAAGGTCTCTTTTTTGAGTACTGAAGTTTCGAATTCAAACACTCCGTGGTCAGATAATTCGGCTAGGTCAATAATGTACTCTCCAATAGCAACCCCTGCTCTCGCACCTTTATTTGAGGTTTCAAATATCCCAAATGGAATATTGTGAATGGAAAAGTCTGAGTTTTCTGGTATTTCTATTATCATAGTTCGCGTTATTATTGCATTTGGGTTCTAGTTGATATTATAGAACACTTCTACTTGTTATTCCACCCAAGATTTAAAGTAGCTACCATCATCAATTTTTAAGGCATTTTCCGTAATTTGTAATGGTTTAAATGTGTCGATCATAACCGCCAACTCGTGGGTCTCTTTTTTCCCGATGCTTGCTTCATAGGTTCCAGGATGTGATCCATGAGGAATCCCTGCTGGGTGTAATGAAATATGCCCGGGGGCAATCCCCGTTCTACTCATAAAATCTCCGGCAACATAATACAAAACTTCGTCCGAGTCAATGTTTGAATGGTTATATGGGGCTGGAATTGATTTTGGATGATAATCATAGAGCCTAGGGCAAAAGGAACAAATAGAGAAAGCGTCAGTCTCAAATGTTTGATGCACTGGTGGAGGTTGATGTATTCTACCCGTTATGGGTTCAAAGTTATGGATTGAAAATCCGTAAGGATAATTGTAGCCATCCCAACCCACGACATCGAAAGGATGTGTGGCATAAACCAAATGATGAAGCATTCCTTGTTTTTTTACCTTGATGAGAAAATCTCCCTTTTCATCATAGGTTTCCAATGCTTGGGGCAGTTTATAATCACGCTCACAAAAAGGGGAATGCTCTGACAATTGACCAAACCAATTTCTATAACGTTTGGGCGTATAAATTGGACGAAAAGATTCGGCATAGAGTATTCGGTTGTTTTCAGTATCAAATTCTATTTGATAAATCACCCCTCTCGGAATGATCAGGTAATCACCGTACTCAAACGGAATAATTCCCATAAAGGTTTTTAACTTTCCCGATCCCTTGTGTATGAATAGCATTTCATCGGCATCAGCGTTTTTATAGAAATATGTTGTCAGCGATTTCTTTGGAGCTGCGATGCCTATATATACATCAGTATTGACCAGAAGAGGTTCTCTAGAGGCTAAATAATCTTCTTTAGGCGTGACATCGAAGCCAATCAACTTTCTAGAGGTGATATTTTTGTCGACTGCAATTTTTGGGCTAACATCTACTGATTCTCCTATTTCCTTTACCTGAGTTGGGCGATGAACCTGGTACAATAAAGTGGACATTCCATCAAAGCCAATAGTTCCAAACAATTGTTCATAATAAAGCCCCCCATTCTTCTTTTCAAAAGTGGTGTGTCTTTTCTTTGGGATTTCTCCCAGTTTATGATAAATAGGCATAGCGTTTTAATTTATTTTCATTTCTGGAATTTCTCCTTCTATAATTAATGTCCCTTCCGTAGCTGATTTGATTTTATCAACCGAAACTCCTGGAGCACGTTCTATGAGCTTAAATCCCCCTAGCACAACGTCGAGCACAGCCAAATCAGTAACTATTTTTTTTATACATCTTAGGCCTGTCAATGGAAGGGTACACTTTTTAAGCAGTTTTGATTTCCCGTCTCTGTTGGTATGGCTGGTAGCGACAATAATATTTTTTGCAGAGGCAACTAAATCCATAGCTCCTCCCATGCCTTTTACCATTTTCCCAGGGATTTTCCAATTGGCAATATCTCCAGTTTCAGATACTTCCATTGCCCCAAGCACAGTAAGATCTATATGCTGCCCTCGAATCATAGCAAAACTGGTGGCAGAGTTAAAAATACTTGCCCCTGATAAAGCCGTAATTGTTTGTTTTCCTGCATTGATTAAGTCAGCATCCTCCTCATCTTCATAAGGAAATGGACCCATCCCCAAAATACCGTTTTCAGATTGAAATTCAATATTGATATCTTCAGGAATATAGTTTGCAATTAGTGTTGGAATACCGATTCCAAGATTTACATACCACCCATCTTTTAATTCTTGAGCAATACGTTTCGCTATATCTTTTCTGTCTAGCACAAGTTAATGGTTAAATGATTCTCATTTATTCCTTACCGTTCTTTGTTCAATTCTTTTTTCATATGCTTTTCCCTGAAAAATACGTTGGACAAAAACCCCCGGGGTATGAATGAAATTTGGATCTAATTCACCTGGTTCAACCAACTCTTCAACTTCAGCAATGGTAATTTTACCTGCCATAGCCATAACAGGATTAAAGTTTCGGGCAGTCCCTTTGTAAATAAGGTTTCCATTCCTGTCACCTTTCCATGCTTTAACAATGGCGAAATCTGCGGTCAAAGCACTTTCTAATATATGTGGTATTCCATTAAAAACTTTTGTCGGCTTATCTCCTTGAATCTCTGTTCCAAAACCCGCAGGCGTATAGAATGCTGGAATTCCAGCACCACCCGCTCGACATCTTTCAGCTAAAGAGCCCTGGGGAATTAAATCAACTTCAATTTCACCATCCAGCATTAACCTTTCAAAGACTTCATTTTCGCCTACATAAGAAGCAATCATCTTCTTAATTTGTTTCTTTTGAAAAAGCAAGCCTAACCCAAAATCATCGACGCCAGCATTATTAGAAATACAAATCAAGCCCTTAACATTACTATGTACCAAGGCAGTGATACAGTTTTCTGGAATCCCACATAATCCAAACCCACCCACCATTAGGATGGAGTTATCTTTTATATTTTGAATGGCTTCTTGTGCATCTTTGACAACTTTATTCATATTATAAATTATAATGTCCCTCTTAATTCTTGTTCGCGCTCAATAGCCTCGAATAAAGCTTTGAAATTACCAACGCCAAAGGACTGGGCACCTTTGCGTTGAATTACTTCAAAAAACATTGTGGGCCTATCAACTACTGTTTTTGTAAACAATTGTAATAAATAGCCTTCCTCATCTCGGTCGATTAAGATTCCGTGCTTCTTAAGAACTTCAATATCCTCATCAATTTCTCCAACACGCTCCAATAAATCATCATAGTATTCATCAGGGACATACAAAAATTCGACACCTCTGTCTCGCATTTCAGAAACAGTTGATACAATGTCATCAGTGGCCACCGCTATATGTTGAACGCCTGCCCCATTGTAAAAATCTAAATACTCCTCTATTTGAGACTTTTTCTTGCCTTCTGCCGGTTCGTTAATCGGGAATTTTACCCTCCCATTTCCGTTGCTCATCACTTTGCTCATTAAAGCAGTATAATCTGTTGAAACATCATTATCGGTAAACGATATTATTTGAGCAAAACCCATCACTTTACCGTAAAAATTACACCATTTTTTCATTTCATTCCAACCAACATTTCCAACCATATGGTCGATAAACTTTAACCCCACTGCTATAGGATTGTAATGCGACTCCCATTTCTTATAACTTGGTAAGAACACTCCATTATAATTCTTACGCTCTACAAAAATGTGAATAGTTTCACCGTAGGTATAAATACCTGAGCGAACTACAGAACCATTTTCATCTTCTTCTTGTGTAGGTTGCATGTAAGGTTTCGCACCTCTTTTGGTGGTTTCTTCGAACGATTTGGTAGCATCATCTACCCATAATGCAATAACTTTTACACCATCGCCATGTGTTTCGATATGGCGATTGATTTCCCCTCCTTTGATCAATGGAGAAGTCAACACTAAACGTATCTTGCCTTGTTTCAAGACATATGAAACCCGGTCTCTCAATCCTGTTTCTAATCCGGCGTATGCTTCAGATTGAAAACCAAATGCGGTTTTGTAGAAGTGTGCGGCTTGTTTTGCGTTACCCACATAAAGCTCTACATAATCTGTTCCAAGTAGTGGAAGAAAATCCTCGGCGTCTTCAAATATTTTCTTTAATCCGTACTCAGTATTTTGTAAATCCATCAACTTTTTAACCTCTGCCATTCTTTTGTTTTTTATAATTTTTCCTAATCATGATTGCCTTCTGCACTTTTAAGAATGGTGTGTCTTTTAGGCGGAATACTTTCTAACATATAATCTCTAGACATGTTCATAGGGGGTTATAAATATTAGAAATGGCTTTTACCAAGGCACTATTGGCCTCCCGATTACCAATAGTTATTCTTGCTCCATTAGGGGCTCCGAATTTTTCACAACCCCTTATCATTATACCCTGAACTAGCATTTCGTTTACAAAATCTTTGAGTTGAATTTTTGGTTCGATGAAAATGAAATTGGTCTGAGTTGGCCAATATTTAACATTCAACTTGCGGAATTCTTTATACAACCATTCTTTCTCAGTGGTTATTAAATCAACAGTTCTTTGTAGATGTTCGGTATCTTTCAACGCATTAATACCAGCGACCATAGACAGAGTATTTATCATAAATGGGCGTTTGATATTTTCTAAATAAGAAATCATTTTGGATGTCGAGATACCATAACCTAAACGTATTCCTGCCAAGCCATATGCTTTAGAAAAACTATGAATGCCAATAACATTTTTATTCTCCTTTATGTAATCAAAAGCTCTTGGAAAATCTGAGGCGTTGGCAAAATGAAAGTATACTTCATCATACACTACCACTACATCCTTAGGTAAATTGGTAATTAAATAATCTATCTTTTTTTTATCAGTATAAGTTCCTGTGGGATTATTAGGATTGGTAATAAAAACCAGACGGGTCGCATCATTTACAGCATTCAAAATACCGTCAACATCAATGGTATAATTCTTAGAATTCAGAGGTATGTTAATCACTTTCCCTCCCTCATTTTCTATCATATTTTCGTAGGCAACGAAAGTGGGGTGACTAATAATACACTCTAATCCAGGGCTCAAAAAGCCTCTTGTTATCAGTTCGAGAACTTCAATACCGCTATTGGCCGTTATAAGATTTTCTGATGTGAGGTTGGGGTATGTTTCGCATATAGCATTTTTCAAAAGGTGATCATCACGAAAATCATATTCATGAATATTTTCGAGACTTCTTTTAATGGCCCCCTGTGCTAGCGGAGAAGGGCCTAAAATGTTTTCATTGGAAGATAGCTTCCAGATTTTGGCATTATTTTCGCTTTTTATCTCTTCTCTAACAATGCCTCCCGCATAATCCTTTTTCTTGATGTATACCTTAAACATTGCCTGCTCTATATTTAATGATTGCTACTTTCATTTATTTTTTCCTTTGGAGAAATCCATTCTCTAGTCCGATAGGATAATAGTTATCTTGTCGTTTTACTTTCACTCACCATACATGAGATACATCTTTCTATTAATTTCAGGAATAGATTCGTATAACTGCTCATATGATGATATGATGAAATAATTCTCTTGCATTACATCTTTTCGAAAATTGAGATGAATGATTTTCTCCAAGTCAAATTCAAAATGAGTGGCCTTTTCAGACAAACAGTAAGCTGTTTCCTCTGAGGAAGATAAAATTCCTGCCCCATAAATCTTCAATTGATCTTGCTCTCTAATCAGACCAAATTCCACTGTAAACCAATATATTCTTGAGAGGGCCTCAATCGCATCCAAATTGTTACCATAAGTCAAACCAAGATTACTTAATGCAGCTAAAAATTTTACAAAAAAAGGATCCGTCAAAAGGGGCACATGTGCAAAAACATCATGAAACATATCAGGTTCTTCCAAATAGTCTAATTCCGATTTTTTACGCAACCATGTCGTTGCAGGAAATTTTTTATTAGACATCAATTCAAAAAATGTTAAGTCAGGAATTAAACCAGGAACCACAACCATCTCCCATTTAGTCAGTACTTTTAATTTTTGATTTATTTTATTGAATTTTGGAATTTCGATAGCAGAAAAGTTAATTTTTTTCAAACCTGCCAAATAAGTAGCACTTGCCGAATTTGTTAATTGGCTCATTTGCCTATTACATAAAGTCTGCCAAACCTCAAAATCTTCCTCTTTATAAAGATCATAATGTTGCTTCACAAGACTAGCGGTTTAATTGATTTATGAAAGGTCTTCCGATAATTGTATCTAAAGGACATTGACGCATTTTCAAAAGGTCATTTACTTTTTTGTTAGTTTGAATAAAAGTAAAATTATCGTAAAATTCCCTTATATAATTTTATTATTTCAATATATATGTATTATTTAGTGATTTTCACTATATTTATACTAAGTTTTGTATTAAAAATCTATTTTTATCCATAAAATGCTGTTTTATTATTGCTTTTCCCTATGAAAAATAAACTAGACAGTACAGATATTAAAATTTTAAAATTACTTCAAGAAAATTCAGAAATTACGGCCAAAAGTATGGGTCAAAAATTGGGCCTATCTTCAACACCAATCTTTGAGAGAATAAAAAAATTAGAAAAAGAAGGTTACATAAAGAATTATATGGCCGTATTGAATGAACGTAAACTAGGGTTCAAGCTAACTGTATTCATTGGAATCACATTGAAAGGTCATTCAAGAAGTTATTTAGAAAAATTTCTATCAAAAGTTAATAACTTTCCGGAAGTTTTAGAGTGTTATCAGGTTACGGGAAATTTTGATTATATGCTGAAAGTAATGTTAAAAGATATTGAGGCTTATCAAATCTTCGTTGAAACCAAATTATCTTTAATTTCGGAATTAGGAAATGTACATTCGTTTATAGCAACTAAAAAAGGGAAACAAATTAACACATTGGATCTAGACTCTTTGAACAAATAATTTTAATAAAAAAAATACCTAATTGTACTTAGTAACTTAAAGATTAATTGATTCTTATGAAACTAAAACTAGTCCATTGATTCTAAAACAAGTAATCTATAATCTATGAACTTCGAACCTTTTAATTCAGTTCTGTCAATAGCGTTTCAGTAGCTAGTTTTCCTAATTCATTTGATGCTAAAGGACTTGCACCTGTGATTAATTTTCTATCTACAATAACGGTCTTATCCGATTTAGTATTAACAATATTAGCACCTAAGCTTCTCAATCTCTCACTCAAACTGTTTACCATGTAACCAGGTAAATAACCAACCATTGGAGTCATTTCATCTATCGCATCAGGAAAAACAGCCATCTTGTAACCATCGTAAAGAAATTTTTGGTTATCCAAAGTCGTTGATAATAATGCCGCTGGCCCATGGCAAAGGGTAATAGTAAATAAGTCATTCTCATGTGCCCAATGTAAGACCTTTGCAACATTTCTATCTTCTGGGATGCCAATCATAGCCCCATGTCCACCAGGCACAAATACCGCTGCAAAAGAACTATCATTTACAAATGAATGAGTGATGAAATCTATCAATTTAATGGGTTTCTTAAAATTTGATTTGTACTCATTATAAATAGCTTTCACATCCTCGTCCTCATTGGGGAAAGCCCACATTTCAAATACAACAGGTTTACCGGTAGGAGTTACAATTTCAAAATCAAACCCTGCATTCTTAAGGTGTAACATTGGCACAAGCGACTCTACCGGATGATTTCCAGTAGAAAATAATTTGCCATTTTTCATCTCCAAGTTTTTTTGCTCAGTGAAGATTACCAAAATCTTCGACTTATTTCCTTGGTATTTTGTATACTTGATCTCGTCAAAATCAGTTTTGGCAACAGTTCCTAAAGACAATGCTAAACTTGAGGGGCTATACGAACCATCATTTTCTAGTTTAGGTTGAGTTAGGGTGTAGATAATAATAAATGCAACGACGATAACACTCACTAACCCGATTAATATTTTTTTTATCATGATGTCAATTTTTAAGTTTTTATTAAATAAGACTTGCCTCATTTTCAATATAATTCCCCTATTGACCTACCTGATGCAAGGTGCTCGAATACTTCGATACTCTCACAAAAAGATCAATTTCATCAATCATTGGGTTAATTTATAAATTTAATAAGCTCACCTCTGTACCTATTATAATAGATGGACACAAAAATAGTATCGGGAGACCAGGTAAAAATTACCTTATGGTAAGAAAGCTATTTATTTACTTTTTCTGCTCTTATGCGGCTCAGACTTTGTTGCGTGATTCCCAAGTAAGATGCGATATGACAATTTGGAGTGTGCTGCTCAATATCAGGATATTGTTCTAGAAATAAATCATACCTCTCTTGAGCAGTTAATTGTAATTGATTTAAAATTCTTTTGTGCAAACTGACAACATGACGTTCTAAATTTTTTCGCTGAAAGGCCTCAAATTCTGGAAATAATGAATGTATCCCGTCTAATTCCATGGCGCTAAATTCAATAATGGTTGAATCAGTGATGCACTCTACAGTTAGTGTGGCAATTTCTTTGTTATAGATAGCAATAAAATCACTAATCCACCAATCTTTAATAGCAAACTGTAAAGTGTGCTCTTTACCATTTTTATCAATACAATAAGACCTAACGCAGCCATCGGTAACGAAATAGGTTTTCTTTACCACTTGCCCTTGGCGAATTAAAATTTTCCCCTTAGAAAGGGACTTCTCCGTTGAAATGGAAAAAAGATGTTCTTCAGCTCTTTCGCTTAGCGTAATACTGCTTTTTATTTTGTTGATTAATTCTTCCAAATTTTAAATGATCCTTTAATTATTTCTCTTAGTTGCGAAGTTAGAAAAATTTAAATCGGCATAGGTATTTCGAATATTTTTCAAATGGGCCAAAGTTACGTGCGTATAAATTTGAGTGGTCTTGATATGCCCTAAAAAAGACATAAACCCTAAAACAAGCTATTAAAACGAAAGAAAAGCCCTTTAATTTTAGCTTTCTTTATGTTATTATGAGTTTTCAATTAACTTCATTGGGGACAAAAACCCAATAGTTTGATGACGACTCCCCAATTGATTTCTCTTGTATTGATGTCTGCACTTTATCTATTGGCTGGGATCAGCCATTTTATCCAACCTCGTTTTTTTCTTAAAATTACACCCAAGTGGGTGCCCTATCCAGAGCTTACGAATTTTGTAGTGGGTGCTGTTGAGGTATTACTGGGCATGGTTTTGTGGGTGGGTGAGCTCCGTTCCTCTGCGGCGATGGGTGTTATCCTATTATTGCTGGCGGTTTTTCCGGCAAATGTTTATCATTTCCAAAAAGCCCGAAGAAAAGGGCAGCATGTGATGGAGACGGCCATTAGGCTACCTTTTCAGGCTTTATTGATCTACTGGGCATATACTTTTGTTTGAAGCGATTAGTGACCTCTATTTTGCACCACAACAGGAAGAAAGCAAAGACGACGGCAGATAATATTTTCCTAGATCCAAAAACAAGTATTAATACCATTTGCTTATAAATATGGTATTTTAGTTTTTTAATCAAAATAGATGGGATATTTAACAAGACGTACGTTATTAAAAATAGGACTAGGATTGTTGCTAATCGTTGTCATGGCTTGGGGAGCGTTAAGATTGTTTTTCCATCTCAATGAGATCCCCATTTATGATGCTCGATTGATCTACAACTTTATCCTTCACTCAGATCGACCCCTGAAGCAATATGAAAATTTAGCCCAACAACTAGGCTATACGTCCTCAGATAAATTACTGATTATCCATGCCGATGATTTAGGTCTGGCACGATCGGTCAATAAAGCCTCTTTTGAAGCGCTCTCAAAGGAATTTGTGAATTCAGCCAGTGTCATGATGCCTTCGCCTTTTGCCGAAGAGGTGGCCGCTTATTATCTCGAACATCCACAAATTGATTTAGGTTTACATTTAACTTTTACCGCAGAATGGACTGATTACAAATGGCCTGGCGTCGCACCTGCTAATAAGATTGAGACCCTTCTAGACGATGAAGGCTTTCTGCATCAAAAGAAAGTAACGGTAATCAAAGAGGGGATTAATGCTGAAATAAAGACTGAACTGCAAGCTCAAATTGACTACGCCCGGGCTTTGGGTATGTCGCCGACCCATATGGACAGTCATGAAGGTACCTTATTTTTTGACCCAGCATTTTTTAGAACCTATATAGAAGTGGGGCATCAAAATCAAATACCTGTATTTGTCCCGAAGCTTTTAGCACCACATTTTGATGAACACTTTCCTCTGCCTCCACAGGTAGTATTGGTAGATCAAATGTTTATGGCCTTAAAAGGGACAGAATTAGATGCGATGGAATCATATTATGCAGAGGTTCTTTCATCCATCAAACCTGGGCTCAATCAGTTGTTGGTCCATTTGGCTTTTGATGAGGAGGAGATGAAGGCAATCACTAAAGATCGAGAAGCTTACGGAACCAAATGGCGTGCGAAAGATTATCAGGTCGTGTCAAGTAAAAAATTTCAAGATTTACTTAAACAAAACGAGATCAAGTTGATCCAATGGCGAGATATACAAGCAATTTTATATCCCGAAGCCAACGCTTCTAATCGTCTCTAAAAAAGCAAGAGGTTTCAATCAGCGTTTACAGTACGGTATTTTTTGTTGGTTTAAATTTGAGTCTGCGTAAAAAGAATCATCTCTTAGGGATTTGGAGGTAAAGTCTTTCAACTTTATCTCGAGCCCATGGGGTTTTTCTTAAAAAAGTCAGACTGGATTTGATCGACGGGTCATTTTTAAAACAATTGATATTGATCTTCAAAGCCATATTTTCCCATCCATGATGCTTGATTAGGGCTTCGAGTACATCAGCGAGCTTGACGCCGTGCAAAGGATTATTGGGTTGCTCAGGTTTTGGATTATTGGGCAGATTCATATTTTTATTTTTAATAAAAAAGCCCTCGAATGGGTGCTTTAAATTTTTATTTTTGAGGTCTATGCCTCCCTTGATGGTTCGAGCCCACAGGATAGAAAAAGAAGCTCGGGTTCTTCGTTCAAAACAAATCTTCTTCGCGCTCTAGCATGAGGATAGAGGCTTGAGAAACGATGAAATATTTTTCTTTTTCATACGTCACTTCAAAAGCCCCGTTTTGAAGGAAGATGGCTTTATCCCCTTCTTTGGCTTGCAGCGGTACGTATTTCATTTGGTCTTCTTCTTGTTTCCAAGCGTCATCGTCGTCCATAGGTACGGGAATCGGATACCCAGGCCCAACTTTTACAATGAAACCAGTTTGAATTTTTTCTTTTTCTCTTACACCTGGGGGTAGCAAAATGCCACTGGTCGTTTTGTCTGATTCTTTCAAAGGTTTGATTAATACCCGATCTCCGACGACGATGAGTTTTTTTAATTTATTTTCAGCAGTTAATTCCATAGGTTATGATAAAGGTAAAAATTGGTTTTTTAGTTCGCAAATAAATTAGGAGAAGGTGGATCCGCTTCTTCATCGGTCGCCCTAGAGATTATCCTAGGATCCAATTGTTTGGTGGATTTGGCACCTAGTTTTTTGAGACTTTCTGCTCGATTGACCAAGTTGCCTTTGCCTTCACTTAGCTTTTTCATGGCTTCTTCATAATTGGATTGCGTGGTTTTTAGATTACTCCCCACCTTGATGAGGTCATCAGTAAAAGCACTGAATTTATCGTACATGGCACCTGCTTGACGTGCGATTTCTATCGCATTTTTAGTCTGAGAATCTTGTTTCCAGATATAAGAAATCGTCCTGAGTGTGGCCAATAAGGTACTTGTAGAGACCAATACAATGTTTTTGTCCAAAGCTTTTTCATAAAGCTGATTGTCCTGTTGCAGGGCAATCAAGAGTGCGGGTTCGTTGGCCACAAACATCATCACATAATCAGGTTGCTTAATTTGATGGAGGTTTTGGTAGTTTCGAGCACTCAAGGTTTTGATATGAGTGAGTATGCTGTCCATGTGAAGCTTGAGCTGCTCCGCCTTTTTTTCTTTCACCTCCTCTTCGATGTATCGGGTGTAGGCGGTTAAAGAAACTTTGGAATCAATCACCAAGCACTTATCGTCTGGAAGCTTGAGTATGTAATCCAATCGTTGATTACTGCCATCCTCTGATTTTAAATTGTGTTCTTTGAAATAATGCACATTTTTTGTGAGGCCTACTTTTTCCAAAATGGACTCCAATAAGATCTCACCCCAATTTCCTTGTGCTTTGGCATCTCCTTTCAATGCTCGGGTAAGATTTTCGGTTTCCGCACTCATTTGCTTATTAAGAGCAGTCATATTTTTCAATTGCTCACGCAGTGCCGTATTCCATTGGATACTTTCTTTATTGTTATCGGTGACCTGCTGCTCAAATTTTTGAATGCGTTCTTTTAAGGGAGTGAGAATTTCACCTAAATTATTTCTATTTTGATCGGTGAATTTTTTTGATTTTTCTTCAAAAATTTCATTGGCAAGGTTTTTAAATTCCAATGAAAATTTATTTTGTAGTTCGCTTACTTCTTTTTTTTGTGTCTCTAATTTTTCTTTAAGGTTTGAGAAATTGGCGGAAAGGGTTGCTTTTTCAGTATTCAATTTATCTGCTTTTGCACGCTCTTCTTGCAGCAATTCATTGACTCGAGTCAAATCTTTTTCTAGCAATGCCGTGCGGTCTTGCTCCATAATGAGCTGAAGTTGGGCTTTTTGGACTTCTGGAGCGGGTTTTTTATACCTGACCAACGCAACTAAATAGCCAATGGCTGCTCCTGCTGCTATTCCCATTAACAAAAACCAAATCATATTATACTCCATAGTTCAAATTTATAACTAACTCTAGAATCTTGTCTGCAGATATCCAAATAATTCCATGGACCATGCTACACCCACATGGACCATAACACCCCCCCATATATTCTTATTTTTAAGGGCGACGATACCCAAGACATAACCCCCAAAGATGGAACTAAGTGTTTCGGTGGCAGGTTTCCCAAAATGCAAAAAGCAATAAGTAGCAACCATAGGTAGGATACTATAAGGCCCAAAATATTTAACAAATGCATAAATTAAAAACCCTCTAAAAATAAATTCTACGGTAATAAAACTAGTAGCATAGGTTATTTCATAAATAAGGATAGAAACCCATGCAGGCACCTGATGATAGGCAGCAAAAGACGCGCCATGGGCTATCTTATAACGAGGATAATAGGATTGAAGATCACCAAAAAAAGAGCCAATAATGATGAAAATAAGAGCAATTCCCAATAGAGTTAAATAAGGGCTCATATTAAATTTACAAAATGTAAAACCGTAAAAATGGCCCAAAGAGGTATCGAAAGTCAAATAAAAAGCACCAAAAAGGGCCAGTACCATTGTCAACTTCATGGCCCAATTAATACTTGATCTAAGGAGGAACCAATCTTCGGGCGCTAGGGCCCATTGCATCAAAAGGCCCCAATGAATGCCTCTTGAGAGGCCGATAATTAAAAACCCCAAGAGGAAGGTGACCCAAAATCGAGGATCTTTTTGCCATTTGCTGGCTTTTCCAAAGAAATTGAGAAACAAGGCAGTGACCAGAAAAGGAAAACCTTGAAAAAGAGACATTATCAAGGATCTTACCCCAAGATTTGAGAGGGTCTTGATATATTTGGCCTCAAAGTCAAGCGTATAATTGATAGTGATAAAAATAAGTAAGAAGCATAAAATGCTTGCATACAGTTTCAGATCAAAATATTGACGCAGATAATTGATGATGTATTGGTACAATGATTTCATAAAGACCTTAAATATATGTGCTTGATTGTATTTGCTCACCATACCCACCCCAAATACCCATTTATTTTATTGGCCAATCGAGATGAGTATCATGAAAGGCCCACTCAGCAGATGGATTTTTTTAGGGGGGGGGGATCTTATTGGAGGACGGGATTTGCGCGCAGTGGGTACTTGGCTGGCCATGAATAAGTCGGGAGACTTTGCTGCGGTGACCAACGTTAGGGCATCTGCCGTACAACTGAATGCCAAAAGTAGGGGATATTTGCCCGTAGATTTTTTGAAGTCTCCTCAAACAAATCAAGCGTTTATGCGAGGGTTACAAGCTCAGGCGATCAACTATAATGGATTTAATTTTTTGACCAGAAAAGGGGATACTTTACTCCATTTCAATAATCAATTGGGGATCATCAATCAGGTACCCGCAGGGATACATGGATTGTGCAATGCCAGTTTGAATACCTCATGGCCCAAATTAGATCAATTAAAAACCCGTTTTAAGGCTTCTATTGATAAGAATGTTGACAATGTAGCGTTACTAAACTTAATGATGGATAAACAAATGGCTGAGGATAAATTCCTCCCTGAGACGGGAATAACGCAAGAGATGGAGCGTGCCTTATCTTCTATTTTTATCAATTTGCCAACGTATGGTACTCGAAGTACGACCTTAATCACCATAGACAACGAGGGTGTGATCGACCTGACAGAAATCACACATCATCCCAAACGAAAGGGCAATCAAAAGCATTTTAACTTTAAAACAGTATGAACAAGTTACTCAAAGGGGTTTTTATTGGGCTGATATTTTTTCAACACTGTAATCAAGACAACGTACAGCCAGCTCTTTTAGAGGGGGTGATTGCGGGAGCAACTTACCGCTATCAGTATGGGCGTGCTCAGCCAGTCGCAACCACGGATTTATTTGATATCCAGCTGTTCAGTGAAGATCAAATTGAAGAAGAGCCGTGCCTCATTATCTTTTCTCCAAGGGGCTATATTTCCCTTCAGTTTCCCTTTGAGGAAGGCTTTTATCAAGTACCTTCAGATGTTTCTATCACCTTTCATCAGCCAGGAGTCACTGATGAAAGTTATCAAGCCACTTCTGGTTTTATTGAAGTGTTGGGTGTTAACCTGGGCCGTATCAACGCCTATATGGAAGCGGATTACGACTCTCTGAATAGAGTTGAAGGGACGTTTCTCTTAGATAATTGCTATTAATTTTGGACAATTTAACTTTTGTAGGGATCATGAAGTTGTCGGCACAGGCTCATAGTCTTCAATAGGTAGGCAGCTGCAAACTAAATTCCGATCACCAAAAGCACTGTCAATTCTGCTTACAGTAGGCCAAAATTTGTAAAATCGTTGTCCTGCCATTGGAAATACTGCTTTTTCTCGGGTATAGGGACGTTCCCATGACTCCCCTAAGACAATTCTTTGCGTATGGGGAGCATTTTTAAGGACATTGTCCTTGGCATCAACCAAACCACTTTCAATTTCGGCGATCTCAGAGCGAAGGGAAATCATGACGTCACAAAATTGATCTAATTCTTTTTTGGTTTCACTTTCCGTGGGCTCGATCATCATCGTGCCCGCGACAGGAAAAGACACCGTGGGGGCATGATAGCCATAATCCATTAATCTTTTGGCAATGTCTTCTACTTCGATACCCACCTCTTTGAAACGTCTACAATCAATGATCAGTTCGTGCGCATTGCGATCATTATTTCCTTTGTAAAGGACGGGATAATGGTCAGCCAATCTTTTTCCTATATAATTGGCATTAAGAATGGCCATCTCGGTAGCCGCCGTTAAGCCTTCACTTCCCATCATCGCAATGTAGGCATGAGAGATGGACAAAATACTGGCACTCCCAAACTTTGCAGCAGAAATTGATTTAATACTTTTTTCCCCATGATGAGGTAAAAACGGTACCAAGTGTTGGGCGACACCAATGGGACCCATTCCGGGACCTCCTCCTCCATGAGGAATACAGAAAGTCTTATGCAAATTGAGGTGACAGACGTCCGCACCAATCATGCCGGGTGAGGTGAGTCCTACCTGCGCGTTCATGTTGGCACCATCCATATACACCTGGCCACCATGCTCATGTATTAAGGCACAGATCTCTATGATCGCCTGCTCAAAAACACCGTGGGTAGAAGGATAAGTGACCATGAGCGCGGCAAGGTTTTGACTGTGCTCAATGACTTTTTCTTTTAAATCAACCAAGTCGATATTCCCTTCAGGATCACATTTGACAATTGCCACTTGCATGCCTGCCATCACAGCACTCGCTGGATTGGTTCCGTGAGCAGAGGAAGGGATTAAAGCAATTTTTCTCTGCGAATTACCGTTATTGAGGTGGTATTGACGGATGACCATCAGGCCAGCGTATTCACCCTGTGCACCACTATTGGGTTGGAAAGAAACGCCCGCAAAGCCGGTAATTTCTGACAACCACGCATGTAATTCTTCGATTAAATGATGGTAGCCTTGGGTCTGATTTTCGGGGGCAAAAGGGTGGATTTGACCAAACTCTGGCCAGGTTACCGGTAGCATCTCGGTGGTGGCATTTAGTTTCATGGTACACGATCCCAAAGAAATCATGGAATGAACCAATGAAAGGTCTTTATTTTCCAAACGCTTCATATAGCGTAACATTTCATGTTCAGAATGGTAGTTATTAAAGACCTCATGATTTAAAAAATCTTGTTTTCTTTGAAGTTTACCATCAAGAGATACTTCTATTGATCTTTCAACCAAAGGGATACTCTTTCCCATCGATTGGGCAATTATTGTGAGCACTGAAATCACATCTGCTTGGTCATGAGTTTCGTCAAAGGAAACACTTACATCATTTTGTTGATGATACCGGAAATTTAGGTGTTGTGCCTCGGCAAGGGCGCGTAGTTTTTTAGCGTCACCGACTGAAAAATAAACAGTATCAAAGAAGGTATTTTGTTGCGTGGTAATGCCGAGTTCATGAAGTCCTTTTTCGAAAGATTTGGCTAAACCATGTATTTTTTGCGAAATTTTTTTGAGCCCTTCAGGTCCATGATACACCGCATACATCCCCGCCATAACCGCTAAGAGGACTTGTGCAGTACAAATGTTGGAAGTAGCCTTTTCTCTTCTGATGTGTTGTTCTCTTGTTTGCAAAGCCATTCTGTAAGCCCTGTTGCCTTCGCAATCTTTTGAAATGCCAATGATTCTTCCCGGGACGTTTCTTTTATAAACTTCCTTGGTAGCAAAAAAAGCCGCATGAGGCCCTCCAAAACCCATAGGTACCCCCAGCCGTTGTGAAGTGCCGATGACTACGTCGGCCCCCCATGCTCCTGGTGGAGTAAACAACGTTAACGCCATGAGGTCAGTCCCCACGGCGATCTTAATGTCATGAGACGTAGCTTTTTCACTAAAGTCCTGCCAGTCCATCAATCTACCTTCATTATTTGGATATTGGACATAAACACCAAATACGTTAGGGTCTGATAAATCTGCTTGAGATAAGTCCAAACATTCTATTTCGATGTCAATGGGTGTCATCCTTGTGGTCAAAACTTCGAGAGTCTGTGGAAAAACACTTTGGTCTACCAAAAGTTTATTGGCTTCTCTTTTATGCCTTGGTCTTGTTTGCACAAGCATCGAAATAGCCTCTGCGGCAGCCGTGGCCTCGTCTAAAAGTGATGCATTGGCGATTTCCATACCTGTCAGCTCGATAACCATCGTTTGGAAGTTGATAAGGGCTTCCAGTCGTCCTTGAGCAATTTCAGCTTGATAAGGCGTGTAAGCCGTATACCAACCTGGGTTTTCCAGGATGTTTCGTTGAATGACAGGGGGAACAATGGTGTCATAATAACCCTGGCCAATAAAGGAATTGGCCACCGTATTTTTTTGAGCCGTTATTTTCAGATCTTTGATGTAGTCGTATTCACTTTTGGCAGCGGGTAAGTCTAAGTTATTTTTAGACCGAATTGATGAGGGAAGGGTTTGTGCAATTAAGGTTTCCATGGAGTTTACCCCAATAGCCGCTAACATTTCCTCAGTTTCCTTCTGAGAAGGACTGTTGTGTCGATACTGAAAAGAATCTCGGAGGTTTAAATCAATGATCATTTTTTCGATAAATTAGGCCTTTTCTTTAATTTTTCCCAAATTTAAATCCAAAACACTTCTTTTGGTTAAAAAGTGCGATGAGTTTTGATGTATGGTTCCGCGCATTTACCTCAGCAAAAAAAAAACATGCAATACGCTGAAATTTTACATAAAATAGGACCAATATTTTTTTTAAAAAAAAGAAAAAAATGAATGTCAACGGCGCTTTTAAATGAAAGGAGGAATTAGGTATGTTCCTGAAGGTCATCCCTGTGATTTAGTTGTAAATTTACAGTGAGTATGATAAAAGAAAGACCCAATGAGTGAAACTTATTTAATTAAGGCTGGAACCCTTGTAAATGAAGGAAGGGTTTCGCATCAGGATGTATTGATAAGAAATGAGTGTATCGAGCAGGTCGGGGAATCCTTGGAGCCCAAGATCAATTATAAGGAGATCAATGCGGCAGGGAAACATTTATTTCCAGGAGTGATCGATGACCAGGTGCACTTCAGAGAGCCGGGACTCACTCAGAAGGGGGAGATTTATACGGAAGCCAAAGCTGCCGTGGCAGGAGGCGTGACCTCCTTTATGGAGATGCCTAATGTACAACCCCAAACATTGACTCAATCCTTACTGGAAGAAAAATATGAAATAGGAAGAAAAAAGAGTTTGGCCAACTTTTCATTTTATATGGGTGCGTCGAATGAAAATTTAGAGGAGGTAATGAAAACAGATCCTCGACAGGTTTGTGGGGTTAAGGTTTTCATGGGCTCCTCCACTGGAGACATGTTGGTGGATGACACTCAGACCTTGGAACGCATTTTCAGTCGAGTGTCTATGTTGATTGCTACACATTGTGAGGATGAACTGACGATCAGAACCAATATGGCACATGCCCTTCAAAAATACGGTCAGGAGATCCCCTTTGAACAACATCCCATCATTCGATCAGCAGAGGCATGCTATCTTTCGTCATCACGTGCGGTCAGTTTAGCAAAAAAATATGGAACCCGACTCCATGTCCTTCATATATCTACTGGTAAGGAGTTGGAACTGTTTGAAAATGAGACCTCGCTGTCCTCCAAGAAGATTACCGCAGAAGCTTGTATTCACCACCTTTGGTTCAGTGATGAAGATTATCAGCAAAAAGGAGCATTAATTAAGTGGAATCCTGCCGTAAAGACATCCAAAGATAGGGCCCAAATATGGGATGGCCTATTGGCGAACAAAATTGATGTGATTGCTACAGATCATGCTCCCCATACACGACAAGAAAAGAATCAGATTTATGCGAATGCACCTTCAGGAGGACCATTGATTCAACACAGTTTGGTGGCCATGTTGGAATTTTATCATCAAGGGAAAATTTCATTGGAACAAATTGCTGAAAAAATGAGTCATGCGGTAGCTGTTTGTTACAAAGTGCAGCAAAGAGGCTTCATTCGTGAAGGTTATTTTGCGGATTTGGCACTGGTGGACTTGAATTGCCCTTGGCGAGTGGGTCCGGATAACATAGTTGCCAAATGTGGTTGGAGCCCATTTGAAGGGGCTTTGTTCCGTTCTCAAGTAGAAAAAACTTTTGTGTCTGGACACCTTGCTTATGACGCCGGACAGTTCGATGAGAAAATAAAAGGCAAGCGCCTATCTTTTAATCCTTAAAACATTTAATATTTATAGTAAAAGATTAAATTTGCCTTCTTTTATAAATGGTGGTTGTAGTTCAGTTGGTTAGAACGCCTGATTGTGGTTCAGGAGGTCGCCGGTTCAAGTCCGGTCTTCCACCCTTCAAAAAGCAGTTAAGTGATTAACTGCTTTTTTTATTAGCAGAAATTACTTTTAAATCTACTTATTTCTTGGCAGTTATTTGGCAGTTTTTCAAAACAGCAGTTTTTTTTAATAAAAACTTGCGATTCAAACTACAAAACTTTTCACTTTTTACGTTATACATATAGAGGCAAATGGAAAAAGGCTCTTTATTAGTTTTTTGGCTAAATACTTTTCGGCTAATATATAATTAATGCTCATAGAAAATAGCAGAATGAGCGAGGCAGGTGCAAGTAAAACGCCTAGCGGGGGATACAAACCATATATGTATCCAAGAGTTTACAGAGTGACGCATTGTTGTATGGTTGTAGCGTTACGTCTAGGGTGAAACGGAAACTCAACGGAGGCAAAGTTTAATTCTAGAGGCACATTTCTTTTTATTGATGGGTAAGGGGAAGTGTGCCTTTTTAAATCTTGCCAAAGGTGTGTCTAGTGATAAATCTAAAAATCTAACAAAGGCAATTGGGAAGTATTAATAATTAGATATGATAAATCAATCAACAGAATATTTAAATGGTTTACTCAAGATCGGCAAATGGAATTATCAAGTTTCTATTAGTACAGATTATAAAATTAGTTATTCATATTTGGATAGGGTGATTAATAAAATTGTAGATGTAAAAGGGATCAAAAAAGTATTTGGGGTATCATCCACAGATAAATCCATAGGTAGTTCTATCTACTTAGTAATTGAGGGTAAAAATATCACAAGAAAAAAGTTAGAAAAAACTCTAAAATTGAAAGAAAATATGCTTAGCAATGTAGGAGAAATTAAATCTAAAAAAGAACTTTACCATTTGTGTAGGCATTTGGGTAAAGATTATTCTCATCATAATATAGCAGTTAAAAAATCATAAAATAACATATGCCATTTCAAGAAGGTAATCAATTTGGTAAAACAACTAAAAGAGGTGAAAGCAAGATAACCTCAGAGATAAGGGAAAGGCTAAAAGGATTATTAGTTGACACTCTTAAAAGTGTCAAACTAGAAGAATTGTCAAAGGCAGAGAAGTTACGTCTAATAGAAATAAGTTTAAGATATACACTTCCTAAAAAGATAATAGAAGAACCCGTAGCCAATGATTTTAAAGTAGAGATAGTTCAAAGCATAGATAGATACTCAGACAAAGAACTTGAAGACATACTCAAAGAAAGATGTTTATAGAGACAGATAACGTAAGAGATGCTATTGTTAAATCCTTTGATAAACCTGTTAGATATAAGGAGA
>Ga0114997_10001039_pt1 | contig 23047 bp, 23 predicted proteins | sample ArcticOcean_MG_C_2_FD_87045 | JGI IMG/M metagenome (GOLD analysis project Ga0114997, IMG submission 87045) | Marine microbial communities from western Arctic Ocean - ArcticOcean_MG_CB4_136 | ecosystem: Environmental > Aquatic > Marine > Oceanic | place: Arctic Ocean: Canada Basin | collected...
GTCCACACCATAAGGTCTAAATTTACCTTTATTCTCTAGTTTTACTGCTTTAGCAGGTATGCCAACCATCGTTGCGCTTGCGGGTACATCTTTAACAACAACTGCATTGGCTGCAATTCTAGCGCTCTTTCCAACTACAACAGGACCAATGATTTGAGCTCCTGATCCTATAACAACATGATCACAAATCGTAGGGTGTCTTTTTTTATTACGCTGTCTTTCGCTATCAATGCTTGGTGAGCTTCCACCTAAAGTTACCGCATGATAAATGGTAACATTATCTCCAATTTCAGATGTTTCTCCAATTACTACTCCCATGCCATGATCAATGAATAAATTTTTACCAATTTTTGCACCTGGATGAATTTCTATTCCAGTAAAAAATCTAGAAGTTTGAGATATAATTCTTGCAATTAAATTAAACCTTGCCATACAAAAAAAGCGTGCGATTCTGTGAAACAAAACTGCTTTAACTCCAGGGTAAGTTAAAATTACACTTAACTTTGATTTAGCGGCGGGGTCTCTATCAATTATTGACTGAAGATATTCATGCATTTGTTTATATATAGGTATTAATTTTGAAATTGTAAGCTATTTAGATTAATAATAATTATCAATACTAATTTAATTCATCTAATGTTTTTCCTGTTATGTTTGCAGAAACGGCAACATCCATCATTTTAGGATTGTCTAGGTTTAGATTGTTCATTAGTTCGGCATACTGATCAGCTGACTTTACTTTTAACCTTGGGTTATTTCGTTTTTCATCACCAATGGTACTAACCTTATTACCTTTATAATCATGAGCTGGATAAACAAAAAAATTTTCTGGCAATTTAAGAATCCTTTGAAATAATGAATGGTATTGGTCTATCGGATTTCCGTTTTGGAAATCTGTTCTTCCTGTTCCATTAATCAACAAAGTGTCACCAGTAAATATTCTATCCTTCATTAAAAAACTGTATGAACAATCAGTGTGTCCTGGCGTATACATTGAGATTACCTCTATATTTTCAATCTTAATTTTTTCATTATCTTTTATTTTTAAATTAACTACTTCTGATCGAGAATTTTCTCCCATTATTAATGTGCAGTCTGTTTGTTTGTGAAGTTCTTTCAACCCTGAAATATGATCAGCGTGAATATGTGTGTCTATAACTTTAACTAATTTAAGATCTAATTTTTTTAAATATAAAATATATTCATGAGTTTTTTCTAGCACTGGATCTATTATTAATGCTTCTCTTCCCTTGCCACTAGAAATTAAGTAGGTAAAGGTTGACGAAACTTCATCAAAAAACTGGTTAAATATCATAGGTCAATATTCATTGTAATTTTAATAATCTAACTATATAATTTTTTAATTAATTATAACAAGGGGGAAAATATGTCATTAAGAATTAACGATATTGCGCCTGATTTTAAAGCAAAAACTTCTGAAGGTGATATATCTTTTCATGATTGGATTGGTGATGGATGGGGTGTTCTTTTTTCGCACCCAAAAGATTTCACACCAGTTTGTACGACTGAGTTAGGTTCATTAGCAAAATTAAGACCAGAGTTTGACAAACGTAATGTTAAAGTTATGGGGCTAAGCGTTGATCCTGTATCAGACCATATTAAATGGCTAGATGATATTAAGGATGTTTGTGGGTTAAAACCAAACTATCCTATTATTGCAGATGAAGATCTTAAAATAGCTAAACTATACAATATGTTACAAGTTGATATAGAAGGTTCTTCAAAAGGCAGAACTGCAATGGACAATAAAACTGTTCGTACAGTATTTATTGTAGGTCCAGATAAAAGAATTAAGCTTTTTCTTACTTATCCAATGACGACTGGTCGTAATTTTCATGAGTTATTAAGAACAATAGACTCAATGCAGCTAACAGCAAAACATAAGGTTGCTACACCAGCTGACTGGAAAAAAGGCGAAGATGTAATTATTGTTCCTGCAGTAAAAGATGAGGAAGCAAAAAAATTATATCCGGACGGTTGGGAAACTTTAAAACCATATTTAAGAAAAGTTCCAGATCCATCTAAATAGTTTTGGATAAAAAAGTGTTAGATCAACAATCTCAGTATTGGGAAAAAAATTTCCTAAGTAAACCTGAGATGTTTGGTCTAGAACCCAGTGAAGCTGCAATAAATACACTCAAGATCTTTAAAGAAAAAAATATAGAAAAAATTGTTGAATTGGGTGGGGGTTTAGGAAGAGATTCTATTTTCTTTGCCAGAAATTCAATTCATGTTTCGACGTTAGATTATAGTTCCATTGCAATTAAAACTATCAATAAAAAGGCATCGGAAAATAAATTATCAAACTTTATATCCGCTAAAATTTTTGATGTTCGCAAAAAACTTCCATTTAAAGATAATTCTATTGAAGCCTGTTTTTCACATATGCTCTATTGTATGGCTTTATCAACAACAGAACTTAAATATTTAAATAACGAAATATGTCGTATTTTAAAACCTGGAGGGTTTAATGTTTACACTGTTCGAAATACTGACGATGGTGATTATAAAAATGGCATTCATATAGGTGAAAATCTTTATGAAAACGATGGCTTCATTGTGCATTTTTTTTCAGAAGAAAAAGTAAGAAACATTGCTGATGGGTTTAATGTTGTAAATATAGAAAATTTTGATGAAGGGACGTTCCCAAGAAAACTATTTAGAGTAATTTTAAAGAAAAAATAAACTACTTATCTATTTTAGGAACAAAAGTTAGACATAAACCATTATTACAATATCTTTTCCCTGTAGGTTCTGGTCCATCATCAAAAATATGACCGTGGTGTCCACCGCACTCTTTACAATGATACTCTGTTCTAGCGTAGCCTAATAAATTGTCTGTCTTTGTTTGAAATGCGTTTGGTAATGGCTCAAAAAAAGCTGGCCAGCCAGATCCACTTTCATACTTACTTTTTGATTCAAATAATTTTGCTCCACAAGCTACACAAAAATAATCCCCTTCTCTTTTTTCATTATTTAAAGGACTTGAGCCTGGTGGCTCAGTACCTTCCTTTAGTAAAATATTTTTTTGTTCTGGAGTTAATTGTTTAACCATTTTTTACTTTCTTTGATGATAAAAAAATTCCACTAATTATAAATACGGCTCCGAATAAATGATAATTCATAAATTGTTCTTTAAATATCAATATAGCTAAAACTGTGCTAAAAATTGGCATTAAATGTAAAAATATTCCTGCTCTATTAGGACCTATTATTGATATTCCTTTAATCCAACAAATAAATGAGGCAAGACCCGGAAATAAAACAACATAACTTAAAGTTAAGATAAAAGGCAGGTTTAAATTTAACTCAAATCCTAACGCTTTTTCAATTAAGTAGGCGGGCAATAATAAAATTAAGCCAGCTGATATAATTACTTCTAAAAGTGTGACCTGTGATAAATCAAATTTCTTTTTTCTTAATAAAGCTGAATATATAGCCCAAGAAAACATTGCAATCACCATCCATAGATCTCCTTTGTTAAAATTTAGATTAATCAATATATCCATGTCTGCTTTTGTTACTATTATTGTAACGCCTACTAACGAAAAAATGACTCCTAAAGTTTGATATATATTTGTTTTTTCAATTTTAAATATCCAGCTAAAGAAAATTATCATAACTGGAATAGTAGAAATCATTAACACTCCGCTAATGACTTGTGTAAAATTTAGTGAGTAGTAAACAATCGAATTAAATATAGTTATACTAGTAATTCCTAATACTAAAATAAGTTTTATATTTTGGAGTATGTGATCTTTTTTTTGAATAATTTCTTTAAGAGTAAATGGGGCTAATAAAAGCCAAGCAAAAGTCCATCTATAAAAGTTTAGGGTAAAAGGAGGAATCTCAAAAAAGCTTGCTGCTTTACCTACAATAAAATTACCAGACCAAAATAAACTAGCCAGTACAAGAAAAATATAAGCTGTTTTATTTTTTGAAAACAAAATCTTTCCTAATTAAATCTTTGAGATTCATATGGGGCCAAATCTAAGTTTGTATTCTCTCCCGCAATCATACCTGCAATAATTTTTCCTGAAATTGCTCCTAGTGTCCAACCTAGATGATGATGACCAAAAGAATAAAACAAATTTTTATGATTTTTTGAAGGGCCAAGAATAGGTAAAAAATCTGGTAAAGTCGGTCTAAAACCTAACCATTCGTCTTGATGTTCTTTAAGTTCAGGCAAAAGGTACTTTGCATTATTTATAAGATTTAAAATCCTTTTTTTGCTTACTGGATTTTTAAGACCACCAAACTCAACAGTTCCCACTACTCTTAGACCTTGTTCCATTGGGGTGATACCAAAGCCTCTATTCAAAAATATAACTGGTCGAGATAATAAGTGGTCATACCCTTTAAAATGAACATGATATCCTCTTTCAGTTTCTAATGGAATCTTTTCATTTACTTGATCAGTTAACTTTTTTGAAAAAGCTCCACATGCAATAACAGCTTTATCAAAATTGTAAGAATTTATATCTGTTTTTAATATTGGCTTATTGTCAGATAAAAAATTAATTGATTGAACATTTTCTTTTTTGAATACCCCACCTTTTTTTTTAAATAAATCAAATAATTTGATTAATATTTTTTTAGGATTTCTTGCGTGTCTTGCGCTAGAATATAAAATTCCTCCATGATAAATTCTTTTTATATTTGGTTCAAGGTCATGAATTTCATGTGGTGTAAGCAACTGTTGTTTAACACCTAACTCATTTCTGATTCTAATTTCTAATTCTCTGCTTTTTAAATCTTTACTAGTCCAAAAATACATTATTCCTTTGCTTTCTACTAATTCAGAAACATCAATATCTTGAAAAAGTTCATCATATGCTGGAATTGCTAAATCTAGAATTTGATGCATATATTTTGCGGTATGCATCATATTTTTTGTACTGCAATTTTTAATAAATTTTATAAACCAAGGAATCATTTTTGGAAAATAGTTCCATTTTAAAGCTAGTGGTCCTCTTGAATTTAATAACATTGACGGAACATCTGCCAATATATCTGGTCTATTCATGGGCACAGATGCGTAAGGAGAAAAATGACCTGCATTCCCATAAGATGCTGATATCTTTCCAGGATCATCTTTGTCAATAAGAGTTACTTTAAATTTTTTTTTTATAAGTGAAAGTGCAATGCATACCCCTTGTATTCCTGCACCAATTACTACAACTGAAGATTTTCTATTGATACCCTCATTCATGATTCTTTATCAACTATATACTACTTAAGATTTAACTTTGAGGTGTAATAATTACACAGCTTTTTTTTGCTGCACGACGTGAATAGGCTTATGTTTTTTCATTGTCTCTGATCTTTCAACAATTTCTTCAATTTTAATATCTTCTTCACTGTTGGATTTCCCATTATTTACTCTTTTAATATAACCTTCTATATCTGCGCCTTCTTCAGTTTTTAAGGTATTTTTAAAAAAAATATCTCCCTTAATTACTGCTGACTTTCCAAGTATAATTGTATCTGCTGTAATTTTTCCTTCTACATGTCCATTAATTTCTATTGATTTCGCTTCTATAGATCCTCTTATTGAACCAGTTTCTGTAATTGTCATTTCCGAGACAAAAATATTTCCATTGATTAAACCAGCAATATCTATTGCTCCTGTAGTTCTAAGATCTCCTTCTAATTGCATAGTCTCGCCAACGTATGATCTTCCGCTGTGGTTAATTGGAACTTCTTCTATGCTTCTTAATGATTTAAACATTATTTTATTATAACATAAAAAAGTTATTTTAAATATAGAAAAAATTATTTTTTTTACATAAATTGTACAATTATAAGTTGAATCATAAAATTTATTTTTCTTATTCTTTATGTGACGTTATCCTCGTTATGTATGTGGCAACTCATAACTATCCCTAGTCCAATCATTACAGAAAGCATTGATGATCCTCCATAAGACATGATCGGTAAGGGAGCTCCAACAATGGGCAATAAACCTAATACCATAGCCATATTTACTATAACATATACGGAAAATGCTGAAGCAAACCCAAAACAAAACAGTCTAGCAAAGTTATTTTTAGCATTATATCCAATTTTTGTAATTCTATAAACGATTAGAGCATAAATTATTAACAAAATAAGAGAGCCTATAAAACCAAACTCTTCTGAATATAGGGTGAATATAAAATCTGTATGTTTTTCGGGAAGATAATCCAAATAACTTTGGCTCCCCTTCAAAAAACCTTTACCAAAAATTCCTCCTGAACCTACAGCAATTTTTGACTGAATAATTTGGTAACCGGCACCAAGTGGATCTCTTTCTGGATCTAAAAAGGTTAAAATTCTAGCTTTTTGATAAGGTTTTAAAAGTGAAATACCAACTGGCATTAAACAAATAAACGCAAAAGTAGAATATATGAAATATTTCATTCTAAAGCCTGCTAACCAAATTACAATAATTCCACTAACTGCAATTAACACTGCTGTTCCTAAATCAGGCTGGTTAATCACTAAAAAAAATGGAATTAAAAAACTTATAAAAGGAATCAATATATATTTTAAACTACTGACATTATGAATGGGAATTTTACTATAATATCTTGCTAAAAATAAAATTAAAAAAATTTTCATTAATTCAGAGGGTTGCAAATTAATAAATATAAGATTTATCCAACGTTTTGATCCTGATGCAACAATTCCAAATGAGTCTACAATTAACAATAATATCAGAGCAATAAAATAAAAGATATATGAAGATCTGTACCAAATTTGAATTTTAAAAAATGAAATAATAATAAAGAGTCCGAAAAATATACTAAATCTATATAGGTGGTTATATGAATAATATGAAAAAACTCCTCTTTCAGAAGAGTACATTGCTAAGACACTGATTATTCCTAATAAAAGAATTAAAAATATTAACATAAAGTCAAGAGACCTTAACTTCTCAGCAAAACTTAAATTATTTCTTTTAAAATATCCTTGTAGCATTTTTAAATCTCTTTAAATAAATCGAGTTGATGTACTTTTCTAAGTTTATGTCTATCCAAAACTTTTTTTATTACTTTTTTAGCTATTGGTGCAGCTACTGAACTTCCTGCACCTCCATGTTCAACAACAATACTAATTGCATATCTTGGATTTTTGTATGGAGCAAATGCTGTAAAGAGTGCATGATCTCTTTTTTTATAAGGTAAATCTTTATTAGTGAGTTTAAGTCTTCTTTCCTCCTTAGTTATAGTTCTAATTTGTGATGTCCCTGTTTTTCCTGCATAAACATAATCTGGTTTAATTAATCTTGATCTGTATGAAGTTCCCATAGGTTCATTGGTTGCTCCATACAAAGCATCGTGAATAAATTTAATATTTTCTTTATTTTTGTAAAGTTTTTTTAAGCCAGATTTGCTTGAATTTATATTGTTATTTAAAGAATTAAATTCTTCTCTCCAAGCATTAATAACTGGTTGTAAAGCATATTTGTCATCTATAATTCTCGGTTTTATTTCATAACCTCCATTTGCCAATTGTGCTGTCATTAGACATAATTGCAATGGTGTGGTTAGAAAATAACCTTGTCCAATTCCAGTAATTAAAGTTTCACCTAAAACCCATCCTTTTCCAATATTTTTTAGTTTCCATTTAGTGTTTGGCACCACTCCTGATTTTTCTTCATTAAAAGAATTTAAAACCTTTTTTCCAAGCCCAAAACTTTTTGCTGTAATCGATAATCTATCAACTCCTAACCTTCGTGCAATTTCATAAAAATAAACATCGCAAGATTGCTTTATTGCACTTCTTAAATTCATGTATCCGTGTCCTTTGTCTTTCCAGCAGTGATACTTTTGTCCATAAAGTTCAATGCTTCCTTTGCATTCGATAATATTTTTAGTGCTAACCACATCATTTTCTAAAGCTGACAAAGCCACAATTGGTTTAATTGTAGATCCTGGTGGATAAAGACCCGACATAGGTTTGTTAATAAGAGGTTTTTTTTCATTTGTTAGTAATTCTTTCCATTCATTCTCACTTATTCCATGAACGAATTTATTTGGATCAAATGTTGGGCTAGATACCATGGCAACAATATCTCCTGTGTATATATCCATAACACATACTGATGCACTCTTTTCTTTTATGGATTCACTTGTAAATGTTTGAATTTCACTATCGATAGTTGTTCTAAAATTTTGTCCCTGTGTTCCCTGTATAAGTTTCAGTTCTTTAATTCTTTTACCATAAGCGTTTACTTCAAATCTTTGTATGCCTGGTTTACCAATTATAGGATTGTTTAAATACTTTTCTAATCCATTTTTACCTGTTTTGAGTCCTGGAACATTGATTTCTCTTAAAAGTTTACTATTATCTAAATCTTTTACGCTAGCGTCTGAGACATATCCCACAACATGGGCAGAAGAACCGTTGCTTAAATATTTTCTTGCTAAAGCAACAACTGGTTTTACGCCCTGCATTTCATGCATTAGAATATTTACTCTTGAAAATTCCTCCCAATTTAAATTGTCTGAGATTATGATAGGTTCCCATCGTTTACGGTTTTTTATTAATTTTATTAATTTCCGTTGCTCTCTATTTCCAAAATTAATTACTTTTGATAGCTTAAAAAATAATACATTCATGTCTGGAACATCTTCTGGTATCATGTGTAATTGAAAGTTTTGCGTGTTATCAGCCAATTTATTTCCAAAAAAATCTTCTATAACACCTCTTTCAGGAACTAATTTCCATTCTCTGAATCTATTTTTGTCTGATAGTGATTTATATTTAATATTCTCAGAAATTTGTAAATAAAAAAGACGACTAATAATACTGACAAAAACACTTATTTTAAGTGCAGATAAAATAAACATTCTTCTACTAATTACGGTTGATTTGGTTTGAAAATTTTGTGAAAAAGAAATCATTTAATTATTTTTTATTAAATTGAGATATAATGAAAAAACTATCCATAAGATTGGGTAAAAAATAAATGTAAATATTGAATTTTTTAAAAAATAGATGTAATCAACTTCAATATTTGAAAGATTCATTGAGGCAAAATAAATGAAATTTGCAAAAATTAATGCAGGGATAAAACTTATCCAATCATTTATTAGGGTAATTCTTACAGTAACAACTCTTATATAAGCTGCTGTGCCTGCTATAAATAATAGTGACAATGCGTTAATACCAAGGGGCATTCCTAAAACAACATCACTAATTATTCCTGATAAAAATATATATCCATAACCTAGTATCTGTGGTTTTCGCAACACCCAAAAATAAACTAGTATATAAAGGACATTTATTGATAAAAAGCCTATATTTATTATTGAGCTACCAATAAATGATAAATAAAAAAGAAATAGTAATGGCAGTGTTTCAAGGATATTAAATCTAAATTTTTTTATATTTAAAGACATAGAATTAATTTATATTTAATTGTCCAAGACTAATATTCAAAAAAGTAATCTGACTCAAATCAGAAAATAATAAAACATTAAAATCATCTTCATTAATAACAACTTCACCAATTGGAATGCCAGATGAAAAAAACCCTTCTTTGCCAGAGGTATAAATCTTATCTCCTTCTTTAATTTTGTGATTTTCTGGCAAATATTGCAGAGTCAATTCGTTTATTCCACGTCCACTTAGGATAGCTTGTGTTCCTGACGGTTCCACTACAACTGGAATCTTACTATTCAAATCTGTAATTAACAAAACTCTTGAAGAAAAATAGTTTACATCAACAATTCTACCTACAAAATTTTTACCATCTAGCACCGCTAATCCATTTTTAACTTTTTGGTTGCTTCCAGTATTGACAATTAAAGAATTTAAATATGGGCTTTGTTTATCAAGTAAAACTCTTGCACTTAAAAGGTTTAATGATGATTGGGCCTGTTCATCAATTAATTTTCTCAACTGGGTGTTTTCTAATTCTAAAAATTCCTTGTCAGAAAAATTATTTTTTAATTTTTTATTTTCTTCTAATAATATTTTATATTTTTTATGTAGAGTAATATGTTTTTCTATAGAACTGTAAAAATTAGAAAAACTTTTTGTAGGATAGGATGTAAGTGACGCACTCCTATAAATTATATCTTTAATAACAGATCTTGCGTTATTAAGTGGTTTTGATTCTATTGTATCAAGAAAAATAAGCAGTATAGACAAAACAGCTAATGCAAATAATGAAAATCTTTGCTGTGCACCTTTTTTTATAAATGCTGAACGTATTGCTATTCCAACATCATCACGACTTGTTTCCATAATTAATTTTTAAGAATCACTAAGATACTAACATTTGAGAGAAAGCTGCTTCTTCATCTAATGCTTTTCCCGTTCCTAAAGCAACACATGATAATGGGTCTTCTGCAATTATCACTGGAAGTCCTGTTTCTTTCGAAATCAATTTATCAATATTTTTTAGGAGAGCTCCTCCTCCTGTAAGTACTAAGCCCATATCGACTAGATCTGCTGATAGTTCTGGTGGAGTTTTTTCTAAAGCATCTTTAATCCCATTCATAATTTGCATCAATACGGGTTTTAAAGCTTCCGCAGCATCTTCTTCTTTTAGTGAAATTTCTTTAGGTGTTCCTGATCTTATGTCTCTTCCTTTCATTAAATAGGTATTGTTACTTGTTGGTATGGCTGTGCCTATTTCCTTTTTAATTTTCTCAGCGCTAGCTTCTCCTACCAATAAATTAAATTGCTTTCTCATGTAACTAATAATAGCAGCATCCATTGCATCACCTGCTACTCTAAGTGAGTTTGCGTAAACCACTCCTCCTAAAGACATAATGGCTATTTCTGTTGTTCCTCCTCCAATATCAACAACCATTGATCCTGTTGCATCTGAAATCGGTAGTCCTGCACCAATAGCGGCTGCTATTGGCTCTTCAATTAAGTTTACTTTTCTAGCTCCTGCAGCTAAAGCAGAATCTTGAATAGCTTTTCTTTCGACAGGTGTAGATCCAGTCGGAACACAGATTAAAATTCTTGGATTTGCAAAAGCTCTTTTTTTGTGAACTTTTTTAATGAAATGCTTGATCATTTCTTCGGTTACTATGAAATCAGCTATCACTCCATCTCTTAAAGGTCTAACAGCAGATATATTTCCGGGAGTTCTTCCTAACATCGTTTTTGCTTCATCGCCAACAGCTAGTACTGATTTTTTTCCCTTTTCATCAATTATCGCTACCACAGATGGTTCATTAAGAACAATACCTTCTCCTTTTACAAACACTAAAGTATTAGCTGTTCCCAAATCTATAGCCATATCAGTTGACCAAATTTGACTAAATTTTTTTATAAATTCAAACATTTTATATTCCTTCCATTTTTTTACGCTCATACTCTTGAGGAGCAGTTTTATTTCTTTTAATAATCATCTTATTTAATGCATTTAAATAAGCGTTGGCAGAAGCAACAAGAGTATCAGTATCAGCTGCCTGGCCTACAGTTGTTTTTCCTTTTTCTTCGATTCTAACACTTACTGTTGCTTGCGCGTCTGTTCCTTCGGTTACAGCATGTACTTGGTACAATTGTAATTTTACATCATGCGGGTATAGTTTTTTAATACATTTGAAAATAGCATCCACTGGTCCATCTCCAGTTTCTGATGCTTTTTTAATTTCTCCATAAACCTCTAGTGTCATATCTGCTTTTTGTGGCTCTCCAGTTCCAGCAAAAACTTTTAGAGATTTTAAATTTATTACATTATCTTCTTTAATTAAACTGTCATCTACTAAAGACGCAATATCATCATCGTAAACATGTTTTTTTTTATCTGCAAGCACTTTAAATTTACCAAAAACAATTTGAATTATATCATCTGTAATGCCTGTATAACCAAGATCATTTAATTTTTCTTTGAACGCATGTCTACCAGAGTGTTTTCCCATAACAAGGGAGCTTTGTTTTACCCCAACACTCTCAGGTGTCATAATTTCATAAGTATTTCTATTTTTTAACATTCCATCTTGATGAATGCCCGCTTCATGTGCAAAAGCATTTTTACCTACAATTGCTTTATTAAATTGCACGGGGTATGTGGCGCTTGACACTAGTTTTGATGCTTTGTTTAATAATTTTGTATTAATATTAGTGTGAAATGGCATTAAATCATTTCTAGTTTTCATTGCCATTACTATTTCCTCTAGCGCAGCATTACCAGCTCTTTCACCTATACCATTTATAGTACATTCTACTTGTCTAGCTCCAGCAACTACACCAGCTAATGAATTTGCAACTGCTAATCCTAAATCGTTATGACAGTGTGTCGATAAAATTGCTTTATCTATGTTTGGCACATTGTTTAATAAATGTTTAATAATTTTTGTAAATTCAGAAGGAATTGAATATCCAACGGTGTCAGGAATATTAATTGTTTTTGCTCCTGACTTGATGGCTAATTCTATTGTTTTACACATAAAATCGATATCAGTTCTTGTGCCATCTTCACATGACCACTCTACATCATCTGTAAATTTTCTTGCATAAGTTACATGCTCCTTAATAGCATCCAAAACTTCTTTTGGATTTTTATTTAGTTTATGTTTCATATGCAATTGACTAGTTGATATAAATGTATGAATTCTAAATCTTTTAGAAGATTTCAGTGACTCATAACAAGCATCAATATCTTTTTTTGTATGTCTAGATAAACCACATGGAATAGATGTTTTTAAAATTTTGCTAACTTCTTTTACTGCTTCAAAATCTCCTCTAGATGCAGCAGGAAACCCAGCTTCTACAATATCAACTCCGATTTGATCAAATAAATAAGATATATTAATTTTTTCTTCCAAACTCATTGATGCACCTGGTGACTGCTCCCCATCACGCATTGTGGTATCAAAAATATAAACTCTGTTTTTATTGTCTGTCATTGTTTTATATTTTAAGTTTAAACTTAAAAAAATCAGTTTTTATAACTGTTGCTGTTATAGTACAACCAAAAAGGGTTATGTGCAAAAAATTTGTCAATTTTAATAACCAAAATGGGCTTCGTTTTATTTTGAAACAAAAAATTAAGATAATTTGCTAATTTTTGTCCTTATCAACCAATTTGTTTTTACCAATCCAAGGCATCATACCTCTGAGCTCTGCTCCAACCTTTTCAATCGAATGCTCACTTAAATCTTTTCTCGTTTTTAAAAAATTTTTTTGCCCATTTTTGCATTCATTCATCCACTCTTTGGTAAACTTTCCGGATTGGATGTCAGCTAATACTTCTTTCATTCTTTTCTTTGTTTCCTCTTTATTTACAATCCTTGGTCCAGAAACATATTCTCCATATTCTGCGGTATTTGAAATCGAATAATTCATGTTTGCTATTCCACCTTCGTATATTAAATCAACTATTAATTTTACTTCATGCACAGTTTCAAAATAAGCCATTTCTGGTTCATAGCCTGCTTCGACTAATGTTTCGTATCCATTTTTAATTAATTCAACTAACCCACCACATAAGACTGTTTGTTCACCAAACAAATCTGTTTCAACTTCGTCTTTAAAAGTTGTTTCTATAATTCCTGATCTTCCTCCCCCAACCGCTGATGCGTATGACATAGCAAGCTCTCTCGCTTTTCCGGAGCCATTTTGATGTACAGCAAATAAACAAGGTACTCCTGCTCCCTTTTCATATTCACTTCTAACGAGGTGTCCTGGTCCTTTTGGAGCAACCATAAATACATCTAAATCTTTTCTTACGTTAATAAGGTCGTAATGAATGTTTAAACCATGTGCAAATGCTATGCTGGTTCCTTGCTTTACTCTTTGTTCAATATGATTTTTATATATTGTCGCTTGTAATTCATCGGGTGTTAAAATCATAACTACATCTGCCCATTCTGCTGCATCAGATAAATTCATAACTTTTAATCCTTTTGATTCTGCTTTTGCTTTGCTTGATGATCCCTCTCTAAGTGCTACCACAACTTCTTTTACACCACTATCTTTTAAGTTGAGAGCATGTGCATGTCCTTGACTACCATAACCAAAAATAGCAATTTTTTTTTCTTTAATTAAATTTACATTTGTATCTTTTTCATAAAACATTTTCATAAATTATCCTTTAGTTTTGTTTATAAGTTTCCGAGCCTTTGGTCATTGCTACTACTCCCGTCCTGGATGTGCTTGCTAGACCTAAAGGTTGTAATTTTTTTACCAATTCATCAATCTCTTTTTTTAAAGCAGAAACCTCGAATACTAAAGATTTTTCTGTTTTATCTAAAATAGTATGTTTATATTTTTTACATAATTTTTTAGCTTTTTCTAACTTCGCTTTTGAAGAAACTACCTTTAATAACACCATTTCTCTTAAAAGAGTTTTTTTATTTTTAGGAAAATCAGCAACTTTATGAACTGGAATAAGTTTACTTAACTGCAATTTTATCTGCTGTAAAACCTGAAAAGTGCCTGATGTTGCAATAGTTATTCGTGAAATATTTTTTTTTTTATCCACTTCAGCTACCGTGAGTGAATCAATATTATAACCTCTGCCAGAAAATAATCCTATTACACGAGCAAGAGCACCTGCTTCATTATCTACCCAAACAACGATTATATGACCTTCAATTTTTTCTTTTTTATTTGAAAAACTATAAGCTGATTTTATCATGGTTAAACTAAAATCTTTCCTTCTTCGGAAATCTCTTCTTCATCTTGCTTTCCTAATAACATTTGATTGTGAGCTTTTCCTGATGGAATCATTGGATAACAATTCTCTGTTTTATCTACAACGCAATCAAAAATAACAGGTCTGTTCACTGATAACATTTCACCAATTTTTTCATCTAATTCTTCTGGTTTATTTGCTCTAATACCTACACATCCATAAGCTTCTGCTAATTTAACAAAGTCAGGCAAAGCAGCTGTATAACTTTCTGAATAGTTTTTTTCATGCAATAACTCTTGCCACTGTCTAACCATCCCCATGTATTGATTGTTCAAAATAAATATTTTTATTGGAAGTTTATATTGAACAGCTGTAGACATTTCTTGCATGGTCATTAACACAGAAGCTTCACCTGCTATATCGATAACCAATTTCTCGGGATGCGCTACTTGAACGCCAATAGCAGCGGGTAATCCATATCCCATCGTTCCCAGTCCTCCTGAAGTCATCCATCTATTGGGTTTATTAAATTTATAATGTTGCGCAGCCCACATTTGATGTTGGCCAACTTCTGTTGTTATAAAAGTATCTTGTGCTTTAGTGAGCTCATACAATCTTTGAACCGCATGCTGTGGTTTAATTAATTTATCACTATTTAAAAACCCTAATGAATTTTTCTTTCTCCATATTTCAATTTGTTTCCACCAAGAAGATATTTCTTGATTATTAGAATTTTTAAAATTTGGGTATTTTTTATTGAGAGATAAAATTAATTTTTCTAATACAAATTTAACGTCACCAACGATAGATAAATCAACATTAACATTTTTATTTATTGAGGATGGATCAATATCAATATGAATTTTTTTAGATTTTGGTGAAAATTCATCTATTTTTCCTGTTATTCTATCGTCGAAACGTGCACCAATATTTATCATTAAATCACAATCATGCATTGCGTTATTAGCTTCATAAGTTCCATGCATACCTAGCATGCCTAAAAATTGATTATCATCACCAGGAAATGCACCTAGACCTTGGAGTGTAGATGTTATTGGAAAACCTGTTATTGAAATTAGCTCTCTAAGTAATTCTGTTGCTTTTGGTCCAGAATTAATTACACCACCTCCTGTATAAAAAACAGGTTTTGAAGATTTTTTAATTAGTTCAACTGCTTTCTCAATACTTTTTTCTTGTCCATTAAAATTTTTATTTATTTTAATATTATTTTTTTTTATCTCTTTAGGTTTTGAATATTTGCCTTTTTTAAATTGAATATCCTTAGGTATATCTACTAAAACTGGTCCAGGTCTACCTGTTAAAGCGACTTCGAATGCTTTATGTAAAATAGACGCAAGTTTATTTACATCTTTTACTAACCAATTATGTTTTGTGCATGGTCTTGTTATACCTGTTGTATCACATTCTTGAAATGCATCTGTGCCAATAAGATGTGTGGGAACTTGGCCGGTAATACAAACTAGTGGAACTGAATCCATGTAAGCATCTGTTAAAGCTGTAACAGCATTAGTCGCTCCAGGTCCAGACGTTACAAGTAATACACCAGCTTTTCCTGTTGATCTTGCATATCCTTCTGCCGCATGACCCGCTCCTTGCTCATGTCTGACTAAAATATGTTTTATTTTTTTATGATTTTTTAACTCATCATAAATTGGTAAAACAGCACCACCTGGATAGCCAAAAATATGCTTGACGTTCTGATCTTCTAAGACCTTAAAAACTATTTCTGCACCTGAAATTAAATTTGACATAAGTCTAATTTAACTGAGTTTTAGTTGTGGTCAAGTTTTAGGATATTATATTAATAGTTTTTTTATATAAATCATTAATATTAGCTGAATAAACCATATTCCAGGATTTCATATGTCCTCTTGCCCAGGTATATTGTCTCTTTGCGTACCGCCTTGTTTTCTGAATAATAAGTTCTTTGGTTACTTCTAATGTTGTCTTTTGCATTAAAAAGTCTTTAATTTCTCTTATACCTATTATCTTATTAGCAGACAGTTCTCTATAAACTTTCATTTTAAGAAATTTATCCGTTTCTTCGATTGCTCCATCTGCTAACATTTTTTCAACTCTTTTTTCTATTTTTTTATTTAATAATTCTTTTGGTGTATTAATAAATATTTTTTTAAAAATATCTGTATCAAAATTTGGTTTTGTTTCATTTTTGAAATCAAATAAAGATTTATTAGTAAATTTTATTACTTCATAAACACGCATTGATCTTTGTGTGTCAGATGGTAAAACAAACTTTTCAGCAAGTGGGTCTAACTCAACTAACAAATTAAAAAAATTTTTTTGTCCCATTTTTTTTTGTTTTTCTCTAATTTCATGTCTTATTTGATTTGGTATTTCGGGAATTTTTACTAAACCATCTGTTAATGCTTTAAAATATAAGCCTGTTCCACCAACAATAATTGGAATTTTGTTATAGTTCCATACTTCATCTATTTTTTCTAATGCCATTTGAAGCCAATGTCCTGTAGAAAATTTTTTTCTCACTGAATTAAATCCATATAAATGATGTTTAATAGAACTCATGTTTTCTAAATTGGGTTTTGAAGTTAAAATAGAAATTTCTTTATAAATTTGCATGCTATCAGCATTTATAATTTCACAATTTAAATTATTTGCTATCTTAATTGCTAATTCAGATTTACCTGATGCTGTAGGTCCAGCTAATAATATAACTTTTTTTGTTTGCTGCATTTATAAATTAAAATGTTAAATCTATTTTAATTTTACAGTTATATAAGATCTTTGATTGTTTGAATTATAAACTGCTAAATATAAAGTTTTTTCACCTTTATCGATAATATTTTTAATTAAATTAGAAAATTGTTTTGCACTTCTAATTTTATTTTTTTGAAGTTCGACAATTATATCATTAACAGAAATAAACTTTAATGGAGTTCCTTGAAAGATTTCTGTAACAATAACACCAGTAGTCTTTTTTGGTAAACCACGTTTAGAAATATCATCTTTTTTTAATTCTCTAATAGAAATTTTTAAACTTTCTATTTCAATATATTTACTTTTGTCTGGTTCTACTTTTTTTTCAGCTTTGAACTCTTCCGAGGATTCCAATCTTCCTAATAGGACTTTTTTAGAAATTAATTTTTGATTTCTCCAAATTTTTAAAACTACCGATTTTCCTACTTTAGTTTCAGCTACTAATTTTGGGAGAGTTCGCATTGTATCAATTTTCTTGCCATCAAATTCCAAAATGATATCTCCAGCTTTTATTCCAGCTTTGCCAGCTGGACTTTTTTCTGAAACACTTGCTACTAATGCTCCTTCTGTTTTTTCTAGATTTTCTAAATCTGCAATTTCTTTTGTTACTTCCTGGATCCTTACTCCCAACCACCCTCTCTTTGTTTCTCCATACTTAATAAGTTGTTCGATTACTTTTGACGCTGGGTTTGAGGGTATAGCAAAACCAATTCCAATAGAACCTGAAGAACCAGGGGCAATTATTGCTGTATTAATTCCTACAACTTCCCCATCTAAATTAAAAAGTGGACCACCAGAATTTCCTTGATTTATAGAAGCGTCTGTTTGAATAAAATCGTCATACCTGGTTAAACCAATATCTCTATTTCTTGATGAAATTATTCCCGAAGTTACTGTTCCACCAAAGCCAAAAGGGTTTCCAATTGCTATCACCCAATCTCCAACTCTTGCTTTGTTTGAATTACCAAAACTTACTGGTTTAAAATCTTTATCTGATTCAATTTTTAAGAGTGCTAAATCCATGTAAGGGTCTGTACCAATAACTTTTGCTTTATATTCTGTAGAACCATTTACGGTAACAAATATATCTTCTGCTTCCTGGATTACATGATTGTTTGTAACTACTAAACCTTTTTTGTCTATAATAAAGCCAGATCCTAAAGCCGTTGCTTTTCTTTCCGTTGGTTTATTAAATTCCTTAAACATATCTTCGAAAGGTGATCCTGGGGGAAATTCAAATGGAAAGGGATTGGCTGTTGTTTTAATTGTCTGCGTTGTTGAAATATTAACAACCGATGGCATAAGCCTTTCAGCAAGATCAGCAAAAGAGCTAGGTATAGTTTTGCTGTTAACGAAGGAAGTTGGAAAAATTAACAGTATAAGAACTAAACTTAATTTAAAAATTTTTTTATATATTTTCATTTTTAGAACTGCTTATTAAATAAAACAATAAAAAATCCAATTAAAGCAAATAATACTCCGGTTATTCTCAAGTTATTAACTGGTAATTTTTCAATTATCTTTAACATATTTTTCATTTTTGATGGAAATAAGGCATACAACGCACCTTCTATAAAAAATAAAAGACCTATCGCTAAGATGAGCTCTTTCATAAATTTTTTTATTAATTGTTAGTCAGTCCTGATTTACCAAAGAATTTAAAGAAATCACTATCTGGAGAAAGAATTACTGAAGTTTCTCCACCTATTAATGCCGTTTCATAAGCTTGCATAGCTCGATAAAAACTAAAAAATGCTGGGTCTTTTCCAAATGCATCTGCAAATATTTTATTTCTTTGGCCATCTCCTTCACCCTTCATAATTTCAGATTGTTTTTTTGCATTTGCTAAAAGAACTGTAACTTCTTTATCTGCTGTAGATGTAATTGTAACTGCCATCTCAGCACCTTTTGCTCTAAATTCTTTTGCTTCTCTTTGTCTTTCGGTTTGCATTCTTTTGTATATCGCTTCACTATTTGCTTGAGGTAAATCTGCTCTTTTAATTCTTACATCAATTATAGAAACACCAAAACTTTGTGCCTCTGCATTAACTCCTTCTTGAATAATTGCCATTTGTTTAGCTCTATCTTCAGATAATAATGTAGCTAAACTTTGTGTACCTAAAACACTTCTTATTCTTGAGTTTATAATTGTAGAAAGTCTTGATCTAACTACTCTTTCATCGCCTACTGAAATATAAAACTTTAATGGATCTACAATTTTAAATCTTGCATAAGCGTCAACGATTAATCGTTTTTGATCAGATGCGATAACTTCAATTGGAGGTGCATCTAAATTTAAAATCCTACGATCTAAAAAGACTACATTTTGGATAAAAGGAATCTTCATTTGCAAGCCAGGTTCAACTATTACTTTTTTAGGATCACCAAATTGTAATACTATTGCTTGGTTAGTTTCTTTAACAACAAAAAGTGATAAAAAAATTAAAAACCCTGTGCCAACTAAAATTGGAATTAAAAATTTATTAAGTTTCATAACTAATCACTCACTTTCTTGGATAATGCTGGTAAAGGAAGATACGGAACTACTCCTCCGGCTTTTTTATCTATAATTACTTTATTTATATCTGCCAATACTTTTTCCATAGTTTCAAGATACATTCTTTCTTGAGTTACTTTTTTAGCTTTTGAATATTCGTTATATATTGCAATAAATCTACTTGCTTCACCTTCGGCTGCTGCAACAACTTGTTGTTTATATGCCTCCGCTTCTTGTAAAATTTTTGCTGCATCTCCTCTAGCTCTTGGTATTACATCGTTAGCATAACCTTCTGCTTCATTTTTTGATCTTTCCATATCCGCTCTCGCAGCTTGAACATCTCTAAAAGCATCAATAACTTGATCTGGTGGATCGGCTTTTTGTGTTTGAACTTGCGTAACTTGAATGCCTGATTCATATTCATCTAGAATATTTTGAATAATTTCTTGTGTCTCTATTTCAATGCTAGATCTTCCTTCGGTTAAGATTGACTGAAGTCTGCTTTTTGCAATAACTTCCCTCATTGCAGTTTCTGCTGCAGCTTTAACTGTTTCTACGGGGCTTTGAATTTCAAATAAAAATTTGCCAGCATCTTTAATCACCCAAAAAACTGAAAAATCAATATTAGCAATGTTTTCGTCTCCTGTTAACATTAAGCTTTCTTCTGGCACATCGCCAATACCCGATGTTCTTCCTGAATCACTTGCTGATCTAAAACCAATATCAAGTCTATTAACTTTAGTAACCTTTGGAGTAAGAACAGTTTCAACAGGATAAGGGATGTGATAATTTAATCCAGGTTGAGTTGTAGAAACAAATTTTCCAAACCTAAGAACTACTCCTTGTTCGTCTGGTAGAACTCTATATAAACCACTAAATGCCCAAACAACGACAAGTAAAATAAGTCCAAAAATAACTGGTTTAGCTCCACCAGATTTTCCTCCTGGTAAAAAATTATTAATTAATTTTTGTATTTTTTCTACTACTTCATCGATAGTGGGAGGTCTTTGTCCACCTCGTCCGGAACCATTTCCTCCACCCGGGGATGACCCCCATGGGCTTCCTCCTTTAAAATCATTATCATTTGCCATGACACTTTATATAGTGATTTTAATTGTAAAAACAAGTTAAGATACGTCACATGGATAAAAAAACAGTAGGTTTAAGCGATAACTTTAAAAAAAATACAGCTCCTAAAGCTTTTATAAAAACTCCTATAAATGGAACAAAACATACAATAGCAGTATCAAGTGCCAAAGGTGGGGTTGGTAAATCAACTTTTGCGATGAACTTTGCTTTAGCTTTAAAATCAATAGGTTTAAAAGTGGGTATACTTGATGCAGATATTTATGGACCTTCTTTACCTACGATGATGTCTATAAATGAAAAACCAAAAAGTGAGGATGGAAAAAGTATGGTTCCTGTAAATCAATATGGAATCCAATGTATGTCTATAGGTTTTTTGGTTGATGAAGAAACTCCAATGATATGGAGAGGTCCGATGGTTACAAGTGCCATTAAAACTTTTACACAAAAAGTCTTATGGAATGATTTAGATTTCATAGTTGTAGATATGCCTCCTGGAACTGGAGACACTCAACTAACATTTGCCCAAGAAATTAAAGTTGACGGAGTAATAATTGTTTCAACACCACAAAAAATAGCATTATCAGATGTTAAAAGAGGAATAAGAATGTTTGATAAATTAAAAGTTCCAATTCTAGGTCTTGTAGACAATATGAGTTTTTTTGAGTCAGATGATGGTAAAAAACATAATATTTTTGGAGAAGGTGGAGTAGAAAAACTTTCAGTAGATTATAATAAAAAATTTCTAGGAAAAATTCCTATAAATATTGATTTAAGAATAGCAGCTGACTCTGGTAAGCCACTTGTAGAAAAAGATTCTAACCATAAAATTTCAAAGATTTTTATAGAAATCGCAGAAAAGGTTAAAGGATTTTTTCCTTAAAACCAAAAGATTCCATTAATTCATTCCATTCTCTTTTTGAGAGCCCTGATGTTTCAAAATCGCAATTTTTTCCTTTAATCATTTTTTCAATTACTGATTTTCCCTTTGCTGACAATTCCATGCCGCCAACTCTATAATCCATAAACGCGTCAAATGTTATTGGAACCCATTTCTTCAAACTATCAATCATTACATCAGCGTATGCTCTTATTTCGTACTGTGCATGACTATCTGCGCGAAGAGACAAAAAATTTAGTAAATTTAATAAATCTGTTTTCCAATACCACTGCGTGTAAGTATTTAAAGTTAAATTCATTCTAGCTAATTCTCTTGCTAAACCTTTGTTATTTTCATTTATAGTAGTGCCGTCAAATCTCTCATTTAACAAAAGTTCATAATTATCATAAGTTTGTTCTGCATCTTTTTTTAAAATATTTAAAATTTCATCAGCTTGTTTTCCTTTAATTAATTCTCCTCTTCCTTGCCTATTGCTTGTGGATTGTGCAGCCAGATGATCTTTTGATGGTATATAAAATTCTTTATCTAATATTGAATATCTTGCAGAATATTCATTTACATTTGCAGTTCGATGTCTAATCCACTGTCTTGCAATAAATATTGGTAATTTTATATGATATTTTATTTCACACATTTCAAATGGCGTGCTGTGTCTATGTCTCATTAAATATTTAATTAAACCACTGTCTGTTGAAACTTTTTTTGTTCCTTTTCCGTATGAAACTCGGGCTGATTGCACTATTGAACTATCATCACCCATATAATCAACTACTCTTACAAATCCATGATCCAAAACTGGAAAAGCTTCATATAAAATTTTTTCCAACTCTGGTGATGTTACCCTCTTTGTCGTATTTTTTTGGGCCTGCTGTTCGAGTATTTCTTTGTTTTGATCTTTTGAAAGTGGCATTTTTATAATTTTAATAATAAATTTGAATCTTTGAAATAATGTTTTATATTATTCATGTTGGTTTTCCAACTATGACGATAAACGAATTTCGTAATAAACATTGCGGACGTGGGGGCAGTACCCACCACCTCCACCATTACAACTTATGGGGGTGAACTAGATTCGACGAGTGTCTAAAGGCTATTCTTTCGTTCGGGATTGTTCCGTCGATATCGGGCTAATTATAATTGCTAACGAAAGTTACGCACTTGCTGCTTAATTAACTTCGGTTAATTAAATAAGCAC
>Ga0114997_10001040_pt1 | contig 23038 bp, 21 predicted proteins | sample ArcticOcean_MG_C_2_FD_87045 | JGI IMG/M metagenome (GOLD analysis project Ga0114997, IMG submission 87045) | Marine microbial communities from western Arctic Ocean - ArcticOcean_MG_CB4_136 | ecosystem: Environmental > Aquatic > Marine > Oceanic | place: Arctic Ocean: Canada Basin | collected...
TAAAAATAGAAACACTTGCAAATCCTAAAGTAAATATTACTGGGTAAATATAATAAAAATTTAAATTATCAAATCCCGGTTTTGAAATTATAAGAACTCCAATAAATCCTAATCCTACTGCAAGCCATCTTTTAGCTTTTATTTTTTCACCTAAAAATAAAATTGAAAATATAACTACCCAAATTGGTCCAGAAAATGCCATTGACGTTACTTCTGCAAGTCCTAAATTTCTAATTCCAACAAAAATTGCATACATCGCAATAGCTCCCCAAAAGCTTCTATGAAAATGGAGACTTATATGTTTTGTTTTATAAAAATCTTTTAATCGATTTTTGGGGATTAAAAAAAATATTGGGATCAAACCAAATAAAGCTCTACTAAACATCACTTGTCCTACTGCAAAATCTGTAGCAGTTATTTTAATCAGGCAGTCCATAAAAGAGAAAAATAAGACGCTTAATATCATGCAAAGTGCGCCAAGGTGATTTTGGTTTTTGATCATTTTGATAAAGTAATTTATATTTACCATTAAATTAAAAAATATTATGCAAAAATTTATAGGTGGAATTGGTTGTTTCTGGGATGAGACTGAATATCAAGGTGTCCCCGGCATTATCTCAACAGAATGTGGGTATTGTGGGGGACTAAACGCACAAGTAAGTTATAAACAAGTTTGTGGTGGTAATACTGAACATATAGAAGTTGTAAAAGTTACATTTGACCCTAAAATAATTTCTTATGAAGATGTAACTAAATTGTTCTTTGCAATTCATGATCCAACTACACTTAATCGTCAGGGTCCTAATGTTGGCTATCAATATAGATCAGAAATTTTTTATACCACTGAAGAAGAAAAAACATCTGCTCAAAAAGTATTAACTGAAGTTAACAAAAAACTTAATGGCAAAGTAGTTACGGTCATTAGAAAAGAAAAAAATTATTGTAAAGCTGAAGAATACCATCAAAAGTATATTGAAAAAAAAAAAAGATGACTTTAGTTTCAACAGATTGGCTGAGCGATAATTTAAATGAAGTCAAAATTATTGATGCTTCTTGGCATTTAATTAAAAATCGAAATGCAATTGAAGAATATAATAAAGGGCATATAGAAAATGCAATCTTTTTTGACTTAGATAAAAATTCTAATCAAAAAAAAAATTTATCACATGGCCATTTTCTACCTTCAATGAATAGTCATGAGAAGTCCATTTCTAAAATGGGAATTTTAAATACTGATAGAATAGTTATTTATTGTTATAGTGATTTAATTTCAAGCTGTCGTGCTTGGTTTCAATTTCTTTATTTTGGACATGACCCACAGTTAGTTTCAGTTGTAAATGGAGGAATGAAAAAATGGAAATTGGAAGGTAGAAAAGTTACAAATTCAAAAACCCAAATAATTCCCTCTAATTACAAAGCTAAACAAAAAAATAATATGATTAAAGTAAAATCTCAAATTATTGAAAATATAAAAAAAAAGACTTTCACAATCTTAGACGCTAGAAGCAAAAATAGATTTTTAGGTTTGGAGCCCGAACCAAGACATGGCATTAAGAGTGGCTCTATAAAAGGGTCTAAATCTTTGCCTTTGAAAGAGTTAATAAACATAAAAGACAATACCTTTTTAGATAAAAAAAAATTAAAATATTTATTCAATTTTAAAGGAATTAGTAACAATAAAATAGTTATGAGCTGTGGTAGTTCAGTCTCAGCGTCAAGTCTAGCTCTTGCATATTCTCTAATAAATGATGATTATATGGCGAAAATATATATTGGTAGTTGGACCGAATACGGAAAAAATAAATGAAAAGATCTACAAAAATAACTACCGGAATTATAATATTTTTTCTAGTTATTACCATAATAGTAATAGGACGTTATTCTGTAGGAATTTATTTTAAAAAAAAATTTTCTAAACGTCCACCACCGGGTGTTATAGTTGCAGTCGTTTCGAGTGAAATTTTTAATCAAATTCTAGAGAGTTATTGTACATCCTTAAGCAGTAAAACTGTTTCTTATAAAATTAAGAAAAATGAATTACTGGAAAAAATTAAATTTAATATCAACGTAAATAAAGGAGATATAATAGCTAAATTATCCGAAAAAAACATTGTTGCTCCATTTGCTGGAATTCTTGGCACAAGAGGAATTAGTGATAGTAGTTTAGGTTCTGAAAACACAATAATTTTAACTTTAGATGACTCAAGAAAAGTTTTATGTGATTTAAAAATACCTGAAGTATATGCTGGAATGCTTAAAAAAAACCTTAAATTAAGAGCAAAATTTTCAGCTTATAAAAATAAAACCTACGAAGGAATTGTAGAATCGGTTGCCTCGCGCGTTGATGCACAAACCAGAAGTATATTAGCTAGAGCAAAAATTGAAAATAAAAATTCAGAAATTATTCCAGGATCTTTGCTTGAAATAGAAATATTATATGACGAAAAAAAAGCTTTAAGCGTTCCAGACACAAGCGTCATGTATGAGGGGAGTAAAAAATTTGTTTATAAGATAGTAGAAAATAATATGCTTAAAAAAGCAGAAGTAAAAACTGGAATTAGAAGTAAAGGTAATCTTGAAATTTTGGAAGGGTTAAACGAAGGAGATAAAATAATAGCTGAGGGCTTAACTAAAGTAAGAACAGGAATGAAAGTAAAACCTATTATTAATTCTCAATAAAAAACTAGAATGTATATAACGGAATTAAGTATAAAAAGACCAGTCGTAGCAATAGTTTTTTCATCGATACTTGTCATTTTTGGTTTATTCGTTTTTTCTAAATTACCTGTTAGAGAACTGCCTTCAGGTCTGCAGCCTCCTGTGGTACAAGTTCAAGTAGATTATCAAGGCGCTAGTGCTGAAGTTATATCTAGTGAAATAACCGAAATTATTGAAGACGTAATTGGAGGAGCTGAAGGAATAAAAAACATTGACTCTACTTCAGAAAATGGACGAAGCACTATTAAAATTGAATTTGAAACTAGTATTAATTTAGATTCTGCAGCAAACGATATACGAGATAGGGTATCAAGAGTCTCAGATAATTTGCCCGAAGATTCTAGACCACCTGAAATATTAAAACAAAGTGCTGGTTTTACAACTAGTATGTGGCTCAGCGTTTCAAGCTCCACATGGACTGATCTAGAAATTGGTGATTATACGAGAAGATATTTAGTAGATAGTTTTTCTAATGTTAAAGGTGTTGGTAGAATACTTGTTGGAGGTCTTAGGGAGCTAAGTATAAGAGTATATATAGACCCAATTAAATTAGCAGCTAACAATTTAACTATTCAAGAAGTTGAACAAGCACTAAGAAAAGAAAATATTAGTCTGCCAGCTGGAAGTTTAGAGGCGGCCAATATTGATTTAACTATTAATCTTGATAAAGCATATAAAGACTTGTCTTCAATAAAACAACTTCCAATAAAAAAAAATAAAAATAGTGTTATTCGTTTAGAAAATATTGCAGAAGTTAAGTATGGACCTGTATCAGAAAAGACACTTTTTAAATCAATAAGTAAGATCGGTAAATCTAATGATAAAGTTGTTGGAATAGGAATTTATGCTAAATCAGGCGCTTCTACCGTAGAGTTATCACAAAAAGTAAATGAAAGAATAAAAGAAGTTCAAAAAACTTTGCCTGATGGACTTCGACTGGGCGTCTCTTTTGATAGGGCAACCTACATCAATGCTGCAATATCAGAAGTTTATAAAACTTTAATTATAGCTTTTATTTTGGTTGTTATAATTATTTACCTTTTTCTTGGCAATTTAAAAGCTGTAATCGTCCCTGCTGTAGCTCTGCCTGTAAGTTTAATTAGCTCTTTTTTGGGACTCTGGATATTTGATTTATCTATTAATATTTTTGTACTTCTAAGCTTTATACTAGCTATTGGAATAATAACTGATGATAGCGTTATCATGACTGATGCTATTTATCATAGAGTTGAAAATGGTGAAACACCTTTAGTTGCTGCATTTAATGGTTCTAAAAGTATAACATTTGCCATTATTTCTACCACTTTAGTTTTGGTGGCAGTATTTTTACCTTTAATTTTCATTGAGGGAATATCTGGAACATTATTTAAAGAAACAGCAATATCTTTAACATTTGCAATTATTGTTTCTTCTTTTGTAGCTTTAACTCTTTCGCCAATGTTAGGAAGTAAATTTTTAAATAAAAATACCAAAAAAACAAAAATAGTTTTGAAATTTGAAAAATATTATGAATTATTTTCTGAATTTTATATTGAAACGTTAAATTATTGGATTAATAAAAAAAAAATTATAATTGGTTTTATGATAACTTTGGTCCTATTGTCTGTTTTTCTCTTTATTTTTTCACCAAAAGAATTGCTACCTCAAGAAGATAGAGGTGTTTACCTGGTTATAGGAAAAACAGATGAAGGCAGTTCATTTCAATATACTTCGGATAAGGCGGAAGAAATAGAAAAAAGATTAACGCCATTGGTTAAAAGTGAAGAAGAATCTTATAAAAGAATGATAATGCGAGTTCCAGGTTTTGGAAGAGCTAGCAAATCATATAATAGTTTTATTATTATTGCTTTGCTTGATGATTGGAGCGATAGAAAAGAAAGTTCAGTAAAAATTATGAGGAAAGCTATAGGAAAAATTGTAACCGTACCCCAGGCTCTTGCTTTTCCTATTTCTCCCCAAAGTATAAGAGTCAGTAGTTATAACAAACCGGTACAAATGGTTTTGTTGGGGAAAAGCTATGAACAGCTTGAGGGATGGCAAAATATAATTATGCAAGAATTGAGAAAAAATAAAAATTTAGCTGCAATTGAATCTGACTATTCAAAAAATAAACCTGAAATTAAATTAATTATAAATAGAAAAAAAGCTCAAGATTTAGGTGTATCTATACAGTCAATTGGTAAAACTATTGAAACGTTATTTTCAGGAAAAACTGTTACAAAATTTAATCAGCTTGGAAAAGAATATCCTATAATACTTCAATCTGATATTAAAAATAGAAAGAAGAGCGAAAGTTTAAGTAAAATATTTGTTCGCTCTGATGCTACTGGAAAGTTAATTTCATTAGCTAATCTTGTTGAATTTGAAGAGATTGGTTCTGCAAAAATATTAGCAAGATATAATCGACAGCGTGCTGTTACTATTAGCGCCAGATTAGTTGGTGACTACACTCTATCTGAGGCATTAAAATATCTTGAAAAATCTGTAAATCAAGTTGTGCCCGAAGCAAGAATGGAGTGGAAAGGTAAATCAGAAGAATTAAAAGAAACTAGTAATGAATTATTTATTATATTTGCATTGGCATTATTGACTGCTTTTCTAGTGATGGCCGCAAACTTTAACAGTTTCATTCATCCAGCTATAATTATGTTAACTGTCCCTTTAAGTGTTTTTGGAGGTATAGTTTTTATTTTACTATTCAATTCTAGTATTAATATATTTTCGCAGATAGCACTTATTATTTTGATTGGTATATCTACTAAAAACTCAATCTTGATTGTGGACTGGGCCAACCAATTAAGGAGAGATGGGAAAAATATTCAGACTGCAGCTTTAGAAGCTTGCAAAAGAAGATTTCGTGCAATAATTATGACATCTCTTTCAACTATGATAGCAATGGTTCCCTTATTAATTGGTAATATAGGTCCTGGTGCTGGAGAAGGAAGTAGATTAGCTGTTGGATCAACTATATTTGGTGGAATGTTGATATCTACTTTCTTTACATTATATGTAACGCCAGCAATGTATGTACTTCTGACAAAAAATACTAAAAGAATTGATGCAATTGATATTCAATTAAAGAAAGAGCTTAAAAGATAATGTATTTTTTCCTATTTAGATTTTTGCTACATTTGGTTAGCTGATTTTTATAAATTTTAGACTGCTTTTCTACACTTTTTGCAAAAAGTATTGCATTTTTATCAGTCTTGTAAACTTTTTTAGCATAGCCTCCCCAACCTAAGTAATAATTTAGATACTGACGGTAGGGATCATTGAGAGGGACTTTGTTAATTTTATTAGTTTTACTAATATACCATCCTATAAACATAACTGAATCTTTAAAACGCGTTCTCAGAGCTAAAGGATTATTTGTTTCTTTCTTATAAAGTCCCCAAGTTTTTTCAACTGCTTGAGAATATCCAAATGAACTAGATGGTCGTTTGTAAGGAACTATCTTAAAAAGCTTTTTTCTTTTTGGTTTTGCCCAACGATTAAAACCAGATTCTTTATTTACAAAAGCTAAAATTATGTAAATTGGAGCCCCATATTCTTTAGAGCTTTTACTTGAATGCTTATACCAGAGATACTTTTCTCCAAAAATTTTGCATGCATTTGATGGGTATTTAGGAACAGAGCTACATGATGCTAAAAAAAAGAAAATAATAAAATAAGTTAATTTTTTACTTAAAATCTTTTTTTGCACGGATTAATGCCTTTTCCATTTGTTCTCTTATTTCAACTTCCTCTACTTTTATTAAAGCTATTTCAAAATCTTTTTTAACTTTTCTGAACACATCTTCTTTTCCAGCCTCTTCCATATCTGCTTTAATTATTTCTTGTATATATTTTTGTTTCTCATCTTCATTTTTTTTTAGTTTTTCTGCTACATATTCTGCTATATATCTATTGCTTCGTGCTTGAATTTTAAATTGCAATTCTTCGTCTATTGCATACTTTTTTTCAAATCCTTTTTCTCTTTCTGTAAATTTATCGCTCATAGTTTATTAAGAATAAATATGTCTTTATTGCTAAATAAGCAACTGAAACACCTAAAATATTAGCTATTAAATCATTTAATTCTAAATTTCGGTATGGAATAAAAAAATGAAGTAATTCAAGGGATATAGATAAGAAAAATAATCCATACACAATTTTTTTAAAATGCTCACTTTTTACATAAATGAAGAAACATAATAAAGATAAGTATGTGTAGTAAAAAAAATGGTTAGATCCCTTAGCAATTTCTATCACAAACCTATTAGATTTTGTTTTTGATGTTGATGTTTCTAATAAATTTCCAACTAAATTTGGTTCGTATGTATTATCTCCATACAATACAATGCCAATTATACTGCCTGGCCATATTGAAACTATAAGTAAAAACAATGTGGAAATGAAAAGAATAAATTTTAATACTTTTGTCATTTTATTAATATACATAAGTTATAATCATAAGTATTATAAAATCAAAATGAATCACTTGATATTAGTTCGGCACGGTCAGTCAAAATATAATTTAGAAAAAAGATTTACAGGTTTTTACGATGCGCCATTAACACCTAAAGGAAAGAATGAAGCTGGATATGCGGGTAAGTTAATTAAAGAACTAAATATTGAATTTGATGCATTTTTCACATCACAACTTTCGAGAGCTAGTAATAGTTTAGATATAATACTAAAAGCTCTGAATAAAGAGGATGCAAAAATTAATAAGGCATGGGAATTAAATGAAAGACATTATGGGGGGCTCACTGGATTAAATAAAGATGATACAATTAAAAAATATGGTGTTAAGCAAGTTAAAATATGGAGAAGAAGTTTTAATATTCCTCCTCCAAAAATGGAGCCCCATCACCCATATATAAATAAAATTAACTCTAAAATACTTGGTGAATCTTTAGAGAATACTTTCGATCGTGTAATACCATATTTTAAAAAAAAAATTAATCCACTTCTACTTTCAAATAAAAATATCTTAATTGTATTTCATGGAAATAGTTGCAGAGCTCTACTAATGGAAATTTTAAATATATCTAAAAAAAGAATTGTAGAACTTGAAATTCCCACAGGTAATCCACTTCTTATAAGATTTGAAAAGGATTTAAAAGTTAAAGATTATAAATACTTAGAAAATAAAAGAGCTAAAAAAATATTATTTAATATTTAATTTGTTATAAATATCTAAAGTACTTACATGTAAAAAATCAATATAACTTTCTTGACCAAATAATTCTCCCTTTTCTATTAAATTATTCCAAATTTTATTTATTGAAAAAACTTTTGCATTTATATGTTTAAATATGTCTGGATTAATAATTTGTAGACCTGTGTATATATATTTTAAATGTTGGTCAATTCCTCTTGTAAGAAGACCATTTTTTAAAAGAAAATCTCCTCTAAGTTTTTTATCAAAACTCTTTACCTCGTTGACAACTAATAAGTTGCATTTTTTATTATTTAAAACAAAATTATTTTCTAAATTTTTTAATTCATTTATATAATTTAAATTCCAAATAGTATCTGGGTTGATGCATAAGAAACTTTCATCAAAATGTTTTAATGCATTGAGAATTCCTCCTCCGGTATCTAAAATTTTTTCTTCTTCATTGATTATATTAATATTAAGATTAAATTTTTTTTTATTAAGATATGAAATAATTTGGTCTCCTAGGTAATGAACATTAATTATAATCTCCTTTATTTTATAGTGTTCTAGAAATTGTATTGTATTAGATAACAAAGTTTCTTTGCCAATTTTAAGTAGTGGTTTTGGACGACTCAATGTAAGCGGGTTTAGACGTTTTCCAAAACCTGCGGAGAGGATCATTGCTTTTTTAATCATAGTTAAGTTTAATAAATGCTAAAAATGAATTGGTCTTTTATCTACTGACATTGCTGCTTCTTTTACAGCCTCACTATGAGTAGGATGTGCATGACAAGTTCTAGCTATATCTTCCGCGCTAGCATCAAATTCCATAGCTACAGCTAGCTCTGCAATCATGGTACCTGCCAAAGAACTGATTAAAGAAACACCTAATACTTTATCAGTTTTTTCGTCTGCAATAACTTTAACAAACCCTTCGGTTTCATTATTAACTTTTGCTCTTGAATTCGCTAAAAATGGAAATTTCCCAATTTTATATTTAATATTTTCTTTTTTAAGTTGTTCTTCAGTCTTTCCAATCATGGCAACTTCAGGGTTGGTATAGATGACGGCAGGTATTACACCATAATTTACATGTCCGGCTTGTCCAGCAATTATTTCTGCTACGGCTATTCCTTCATCTTCTGCTTTATGGGCTAACATTGGCCCTTTGTCTATAACGTCCCCAATTGCATAAATATTTTTAATAGATGTTTCAAATTTTTCATTAACTCTAATTTTTTGTGAATTTTCTAAATCAACGCCTATGTTAATTATATCATCGCCTATATTTGGTTTTCTTCCGACTGCAATCAAAACTTTATCACATTCTATTCTTTCTTTTTTAGATGTCTTGTTGTTTACAAAATCAACTATAGCATTGTTTTCAATTAAACTTACATCTTCTACCTTACAGTCCAATTTGAAATTAATTCCTTGTTTTTTTAAAATTTTTAAAAATTCTGTTGATATATCTTTATCCATACCTGGAACAATATGATCTAAATATTCAATAACCGTTACATTAGAGCCCAATCTTTTCCAAACACTTGAGAGTTCTAAACCTATATACCCTCCGCCAATGACAATAAGATTTTTAGGTGGTGTTTTAAAAGATAAAGCTCCCGTGGATGATACTATGGTATTTTCATCAATTTTTATACCTGGTAAAGATGTTGGTTCCGACCCTGTAGCAATTATTATATTTTTAGTTTTATAAGTAATTTTATTATTATTGTCTCCTACAACTGATACTGTATTTTTATTTTCTACTTCTCCTTTTCCTTTCAAATGTACAATTTTATTTTTTTTAAATAGAAATTCTATTCCTTTGGTCAGTGTGTGGATTGATTTGTTTTTGTTATCCATCATCTTTGCTAAATTAAGTTTTATATTACCCACTTCTATACCTAAAGCATTGAATTCGTTTTGCGCTTTGTGATACATTTCAGAAGCATTCAATAAACTTTTTGACGGTATACAACCAACATTTAAACAAGTACCCCCCAGAGTTTTTCTTGATTCTATACATGCTGTTTTTAATCCTAGTTGAGCTGCTCTTATAGCGGCAACATACCCACCGGGTCCCCCTCCAATTACCACTACATCAAAATTATTATCCATTATAAATTTTTAAAGATCTAAAAATAATCTACGCGGCTCTTCAAGACATTCTTTAATTGTTTTTAAAAAAGAAACCGCTTCTTTTCCATCAATAATTCTATGATCGTAAGATAAAGCTAAGTACATAATAGGTCGGATAGTAATATTGCCATCTTTAACAACAGGCCTTTCAACAATATTATGCATTCCAAGTATACCTGTTTGAGGAGGATTTAAAATGGGGGTTGAAAGCATTGATCCATAAATTCCACCATTGCTAATTGTAAACGTTCCACCTTGTAGATCGTCAATCGTAATTTTTCCTAACTTAGCTTTTTCAGAAAGGGATAAAATATTTTTTTCTATACCAGCAAATGATAATTCATCTGCTTTTTTAAGCACAGGAACTACGAGTCCTCTATCTGTGCCAATAGCAATGGAAATATTATAATAATTTTTATAAGTAATATAATCGTCTTCTATTTCAGCATTTACTGCAGGAAAATTTTTTAATGCAACAACAGAGGCTTTTACAAAAAAAGACATAAATCCTAATTTGACAGAGAATTTTTTTTGAAAATCTTCTTGGTAATCTTGTTTTGTTTGCATAATATTTTGCATATCTACTTCGTTAAAAGTTGTTAACATAGCTGCTTGGTTTTGAGCTTCTTTTAAACGCTTAGCAATTGTAATTCTTAGTCTGGTCATTTTAACTTTTTCTTTATGACCATGGGTAATTTTTCTTTTTGATTCTTTGGGAGTGTTACCCATTAGTGCTAATAAATCTCCTTTAGAAATTCTTCCTGATCTTCCTGAGCCCTCAACTTTAGATAAATCAATATTGTTTTCTGAGACAATTTTTCTTACTGAAGGAGATAAATTTTTTTCTTTTTTTGGAGGGGTATATTTTTTTTCTTTTTCATCATCAATCTCTTCTTTGACTAAAGTTTCTAAAACTAATGTATCATTTGGTTTTTCAACTTTTTTTTCTTCGTTCAAATTTAAATTTTCTGATCCGTCAGAATTTTCTTCTTCTAAATTTTTTTTCTCATCACTTTTTATTTTAATCTTCTTAGGAGGAACATATTTTTTTTTATTTTCTACTTCCTGCGTTTTTGTATCTTCTCTTACATTAGATTTTCCTTCGCTTACTTCTCCTAATAAAGTACCAACTTCGACCGTATCTCCTTCTTTAACTTTTATAGATGACAAGGTTCCTGCTAAAGGTGATGGAACTTCTACATTAACTTTATCTGTCTCTAATTCTAGTAAAGGTTCATCTGAATCAACTTGTTCTCCAACTTTCTTATGCCATTTAGCTACAGTAGCTTCTGTTACAGACTCACCTAATGATGGTACTAAAATTTGATTCGACATATTCAGCTAAGTACCTTTTCTATTATTTCTTTTTGCTGTGCAAGGTGTTTTTTAAGATATCCTGTAGCAGGAGAAGCTGCAGGTTTTCTACCTATATAACGAACTTTTTTATTCATAAATCCTATATACTCTAATGTCCACTCAATATAATTTCTTGCACTATTCCATGCTCCCATATTTTGAGGCTCTTCTTGACACCAAATAAATTTAACATCACTTTTAAATCTTTTTAGTTCCTTGGCTAAAGTTTTGACAGGAAATGGATATAGTTGTTCAATTCTCAAAATATAAACTTCATCATTTTTTATTTTTTCTCTAGCTTCAATTAAATCAAAATATATTTTTCCAGAACACATGATTACTTTTTTAATTTTTTTATCTTTTTTAAGTTTTATTAACTTATATTCGTTTGTGTCAGCAAAGTCCGCAAGAACTCTATGGAATGAATTGCTTTTGCTGAAGTCTTCTATGTTTGAAACACATTTTTTATTTCTTAATAATGATTTTGGTGTCATAATTATAATTGGTTTTCTAAATCCTCTATGCATCTGTCTTCTCAGGGCATGGAAATAATTAGCTGGGGTAGTGCAATTCACAACTTGTATATTTTCTTGTGCACACAGCTGTAAAAATCTTTCTATTCTTGCCGAAGAATGTTCAGGTCCCTGACCTTCGTATCCATGCGGTAATAGCATAACTAACCCACTTGCTCTCGACCATTTTCTTTCTCCTGGTATAATAAATTGGTCTATTACAATTTGGGCTCCATTTGCAAAATCTCCAAATTGAGCTTCCCAAATAACTAACGTTGTTGGTTCTGAAAGTGCATACCCGTGTTCAAAACCAAGGACTGCCAACTCTGAAAGTAAACTATCAATTACTTCATATTTTTTTTGTTTTTCTGAAATATTGTTTAAGGGTGTGTAGTGGGTACCATCATTTTGATCCCTCAGTACAGAGTGGCGTTGACTAAAGGTCCCACGACCAGAATCTTGACCGGAAAGTCTTACTGGGTAACCTTCATCCAATAATGTTGCAAACGCTAGCTGTTCAGCTGTAGCCCAATCAAAACCTTTCCCTGTGCTAAACATTTGTTTTTTTTTTTCAAATATTTTTTCTACTGTTTTGTGAGCATTAAAATTTTTTGGAATATTAGTCAATTTATCGCCAATTTTTTTTATCTTATCTATCGATACTCCTGTAACTCCTCTTTTGTCTTTTCCTTTTTCTGGCTTAAATCTTGACCACACACCCTCATACCATTCTAACTTGGGTTTATACTCTTTTGCAGTTTTAAATTGCTCGTCTAGAAGCTTCTTAAAATTTACTTTCATTTTATTAAATTCATTTTCTGAAATTATATTTTTTTTTATTAATTTTTTTGCATAAACATTTAAAGTTGTGGGATGTTTTTTGATTTTTTTATAAGTAAGAGGTTGTGTGAAAGATGGTTCGTCACCTTCGTTGTGACCAAATCTTCTATAGCAGAACATATCTATCACAACGTCACGATTAAATTTTTGTCTAAATTCCATAGCAACCCTTGCGCAATGTACGACTGCTTCTGGGTCATCTCCATTAACATGTAAAATCGGCGCTTCCACCATCTTTGATAAATCTGATGGATATGGAGAGGATCTTGCAAATCTTGGAGTCGTAGTAAAACCTATTTGGTTATTAACTATAATATGAATTGTTCCTCCAGTATTATGGCCTGGTAGACCAGACATAGCAAAACATTCAGCAACCACTCCTTGGCCAGCAAAAGCAGCATCGCCGTGTATTAAAATTGGAACAACTTGTTGTCTTTTTTTGTCATTGTGAAAAAATTGTTTAGCCCGAGATTGACCTAAAACAACTGGGTTAACTGCTTCAAGGTGCGAAGGGTTGTCAGACAAAGAAACGTGTACCCTATTACCATCAAACTCTCTATTTGATGAGGCTCCTAAATGATATTTTACATCTCCTGTTGAATCGTTGCTTGAATAATCAAATTCACCAGCAAACTCATTGAACATTCTTTTATATGACTTTTGCAATAAATTGGCTAATACATTTAACCTTCCTCTATGAGGCATGCCAATTTTTATTTCTTTAACGCCTAGTTGACCTCCTTTTTTAATTAATTGTTCTAAGGCAGGGATCAAAGATTCTCCCCCATCTATACCAAATCTTTTCGTTCCTAAAAATTTTACTGCTAAAAATTTTTCTAATCCTTCTGCTTGAATTAATTTATTTAAAATACTTTTTTTGCCATTGTCTGTAAAATATAACTGATGTTCTTTTTTTTCCATTCTTTCTCTAAACCAAACTTTTTCGATAGGATCAGAGATATGCATATATTCAACACCTATAGTTGAACAATAAGTTTTTTTAAGAAATAAGAGCATTTCATTTATAGTTGCATACTTTCTGTCTAGGTATCCGTCTAAATATATTTTCCGATTATAATCTTCTTTTTTAAATCCATGGTTTTCAGGATGCAATTCATTAAGGTATTCTCTTTCCATTATTCCAAGAGGATCAAGATTTGCAATAAGATGCCCTCTAATTCTGTAGGCTCTTATAAGGGCAATTGCCTTTACCGATTGTTTTTTTTCTTTTTCAAAATACTCACTTAAAACTAAAGTATCATCAGTATTATTTTTTTTAATTTTTTCAAAATTTATTTGTAAGCTATCGTTTTTTTTGGGAGACCAACTTGGACCTAATATCTCCTTTTGTACAACTTCTTTATCCTCATCTAATCCATCAAAAAAATCAGCCCAACTTTGAGGAATTGACTTAGGATTCTGCAAATACTCTAAATAAAGGTTTTTTATAAATGGACTATCACCACCCTGTAGAAAAGAGGTTGTTTCAAATACAGTATTATTTTTATCTGATGACATTAATAATTAAAATAAATTTACTTTGTGGCAGAATTATAAAATTGAAAATACTAGCTTTCAAGTTTGTGGTATAGAGTTGATCCCATTTTTGCAGGAGAATCTGCTATTAAAATACCACACGATCTCATTTTTTCTATTTTATCTTCCGCGTTACCCTTGCCACCCGAAATAATTGCCCCAGCATGACCCATTCGCCTTCCTTTTGGTGCTGTTTTGCCTGCTATAAAACCAATAACAGGTTTTTTTATTTTTGATGATTTAATAAAATCTGCTGCCTCTTCTTCAGAAGAGCCTCCAATTTCTCCTATCATTAAAATAGATTCGGTTTCTTTATCTTTTAAAAAAAGATCGATACAATCGATAAAACTTGTGCCATTAATTGGATCTCCTCCTATACCTACAACTGTTGATTGTCCAATTCCATTTTCACTTGTTTGGGCAACCGCCTCGTAAGTAAGAGTGCCAGATCTGGAAACGATTCCACATGAACCTTTTTTATGAATATTTCCTGGCATGATGCCAATTTTACATTCGTCAGGAGTAATGATTCCTGGACAGTTAGGTCCAATTAACCTTGATTTTGAGTTAACCAACTTTTCTTTAACTTTAATCATATCTAAAATCGGTATACCTTCAGTGATACAAACTATTAATGGCATATTATTTTCAATAGCTTCAATAATAGCTGATGCGGCAAATTTAGCTGGTACATAAATCATTGTTGCCGTTGCTTTAGTTTTTTCAATAGCTTCTCTTACGGTATTGAAAACTGGTTTTCCTAGGTGAATTTTTCCTCCTTTTTTTGGAGTAACACCACCTACCAAATTTGTTCCATAATCTATAGCTTGTTTTGAATGAAATGTTCCATGCTCTCCAGTAAAGCCCTGACAAATTACTTTTGTACTTTTATTAATTAAAATTGACATTTTATTTTGTTATTTCTATAATTTTTTTAGCAGCATCTGATAAATTGTTTGCTGATAGGATTTTTAAATTTGATTTTTTTAAGATTTCTTTTCCTAATATAACGTTTGTACCAGCCAATCTAACTACTAAAGGTACTAGTAAATTTACTTCTTTCACAGCAGAAACTACCCCTTCTGCCAAAACATCACATCTCATAATTCCTCCAAAGATATTAATTAATATACCTTTAACATTTTTATCTGAAAGAATAATTTTAAAGGCAGCTGCCACTTTTTCTTTAGTTGCTCCACCACCTACATCAAGGAAATTGGCTGGCTCGGAACCATATAATTTAATTATATCCATAGTAGCCATTGCTAGTCCTGCTCCATTTACCATACATCCAATTTTGCCAGATAGTTTTATATATGATAAGCCGTACTTACCTGCTTCAGTTTCCGCAGGATCTTCCTCGTTAAGATCCTTTAAAGATAGAATGTCTGGTTGTCTATATAATGCATTATCATCAAAATTAATTTTGGCATCAAGACATATTAAATTTTCATCATGTGTTAAAACAAGTGGATTTATTTCTATTTGATTTGCATCTTTTTCAATTAAAATTTGATAAATAGATTGGATTAAATCAGAAGATTTTTTTTTTAATTTTTTTGGTAAGTTAAAAGGTTTTAGTATTTCATCAATATCTTTTTCATTAATATTTTTAGAAAAATTTACCTTTGTTGTGGTAATTTTTTCAGGAAAATTTTTTGCAACATCCTCAATATTAACCCCCCCTGCATTGCTAGATATAAAAGTAATTTTTGCGCTTGATCTATCAACCAAACAAGACAAATAAAATTCTTTGCCGATATCACATGTTTCTTCAATATATAATCTTTTTACTTCTTGTCCTTCTTTGTCAGTTTGGTGTGTAATTAATTTTTTTCCAAATAAGTTTTTTGCTTCAGCAACTAATTCTTTCTTATTTTTAAATACTTTAACACCACCAGCTTTTCCTCTTCCACCGGCATGGATTTGAGCTTTTAAAACTAAACTAGTTGTTTTTAATAATTTTATTTTTTCTTCTATCTCATCTAAAGAAAAAACTACTACTCCATTTGGAATTTGTATATTATAGTTTTTAAAAATTTCTTTTGCTTGATGTTCGTGAATATTCATTTGAATCTACTATTATAGTAAAATCTGTCTTCCCAAGTTGTGAATGGAAACTTATATTTTTCTCTTAGTATAAAATTGTTTTTTACTAAATAATTATGTATTTTTTTAGCATTGTAAAATTGATAAATTTTATCATTACGAAATTCTATTAATATAAAATTAATTTTTTTAATACTACTCTGTAATCCTTTTAATACCTCGTACTCATGGCCTTCTGTATCAATTTTAGCTAGTTCTACTTTCTTAATTTTATTTAGTTTTAATATTTTATTTAACGTAGATGTTTTGACTTTCAACTTTTCAGTTATCATTCCAGATGATGTGCTTTCAAACAATTTAGATTTTAATTTGTAATATGTATTATTTTTTGTATTCATAATAGAAAGACTTGAGGTCAGATCGTGTTTATTAATATTTATTTTTTTAAAACTATTTTTGTCAGAAATTGCACAATTATAGATTTTAATATTTTTTCTTTTTTTGTATTTGATTTTTATTTTTTTAAATATTCGTACTTGTGGTTCAAACATATAGACTTTACAATTGCTAAAATCCTTAAGTATTAAATCTGAATATGTTCCCATATGAGATCCTATATCTAAAAAAAAATTTATATTTAAATTATTTTTTCTTATAAAACTTATAATTTTTTTTTGATGATAAAATTTATCAATAATATCAAAAAAAATAACAGCAAGATATTTTAGTAATTTCATTGGAAATCTTTACAATCCTTTAATAGGGTGTGACTAAAAATAATTTTTCCTTCTTTTTTAGTTTCAAAACATCCTTTTGTCAAAATTAAACTTGGAATTCCTGAGCCTGTTTTTCCAATTGAGTAAATTATATCAATATTGTTTTCTTTAAGGTTATTGATAAAAAAATTTTTATAAGCTTGGTAATACTTTTGACCCCTTAATGGAAAGCTAACCGATGGATGATGCCATTGATTTGGTGAATAATCATAAGTTTGCATTACGGGAGCAATAAATTGATAAGTTGTGATTAAACTTTTTTTTCTTTTATCCTTTTTTAAAATTAAAATTGATTCCTTGATAGCGTCAATTTCATCTTTAGGTTTCTCGGGAAAGTTAATTGTTATCCATTTTAACCCAGATAAACTGGGGTGTAAAATTTTAGCATCTATAGCTTTACTAATTTCAATATTTTGTAATTCGTTGAACTTTCTATTTTCATTAAATCTGAAGTGATACTTAGTTACAGAGAAAATACAAACACCTATAAGTAAATATAAAAAAAAATTATTTTTTTTAAAAATTGACTTAAAAAATATTTGAACAAATGCTGTTAATAGTGGAATTAGAAAAAAAATATAAATTTGATTATATGTTAACATTTGATGGAAAATTAATAATAAGCTTAACGAAATAATTGCTATTATTATAAATAAATTTTTATTATCTTTTTTGATGTCTTTTAAAAAATTAATTAAAATAATGGACAAAAATATTAGAGGTATATAAATAAATTTATATTGAAGAAATAAACTTCTAAACGATAACGTCATCTCAAAAAGTCTTTGGTCACCTACACTTTTTGCATACAAAAAATATTGTAGCCAAAAATTATCTAAAGGAATTTTGGTGAAATATAAAAATAGTATTAAAAATAATAGTGTAAAAATGCTTCCGCAAAACAATGAAATAAATATAAATTTTAACCTTTTAGGATTAAAAGAAATGTAAAGTACTATTATTGGTAATATCGTAACTAGAGCATAACCGCTTGGTGTCTGCTTGGATAAAAAAGCTAAACACAAAAAGAATGGGATTAAAAACCAAAAAAAGAATTTGCTATTTTTAATACCTACTATTAATGAATAAAAAGACAAAATTACAAATATTGTTGAATGGTGATCTACAAAAGGAGTTCCCACCACGGGGTATAATAACAAAGAAAAGGATGCGCTGTATAAAAAACTGTTTAATTTACTAAGCTTGAATTCTAGTAAAAGAAAATAAGTTGCTACAGCTATTAGAGAGTTAAAAATTGATGAATGTATTACAAAACTTTTCCAAGAAACTCCTAGTACTATAAAAAATAATGCGTTTAAATAGTCCAAAAGTGGACCTGTAATTAACCAATAATCTTTAAAAGGAGTGTACCCATTTAATACTCTATAACCTCCATTGTACAAAACAAAATTATCCATTGGATTCACGCCAATATGTGAATAGTGATAGTTTACGGTGAAGGCGAATAGCGCAACTGCTATTACATAAATATTATTTTTTATAAGAAATATTTTTTTTTTCATTTACAGACCAGAGTAATATTTAGTACTAAACTTTATAAAGATGGATCAATTTTTTTAGCAGACTCATATAACTTTCTTACAGATTCAACGGAGTCTGCAAAATTTTTTTTTTCTTCATCAGTTAAAGTAATTTCAATTATTTTTTCAACACCTTCATTGCCAATTATAACTGGCACTCCTGCATAAATATTTTTAGTATTATATTCACCATTTAAATATGCAGCACAGGGCAAAGTTTTTTTTAAATTTTTAATAAATGATTCTGCCATTTCTATTCCTGAGGCAGCTGGCGCATAAAATGCAGATCCTTTTTCTAGTAATTTGACTATTTCAGCCCCACCTTTACGAGTTCTATCTATTATAGAATCTAATTTTTCTTTTCCTATTATTTGAGTAAGTGGCTTGTCATTAACGGTGGTGTGGTTTGGCATGGGTACCATGGTGTCTCCGTGACCTCCCAGCACTAAAGTATTTATACTACTAATTGGCACATTTAGTTCTTGTGAAAGAAAAAATTTAAATCTTGATGAGTCTAAAATTCCTGCCATTCCAACAACTTTATTTTTTGGCAAACCTGAATATTTCTGTAACGCCATAACAATGACATCTAAAGGATTTGTTATGCAAATTACAAAAGCGTTTGGTGAACTTTTTTTTATTCCTTCTGCGACTTGTTTGATTATTTTTAAATTTGTACCTAAGAGATCGTCTCTAGTCATTCCTGGTTTTCTTGGAACGCCTGCAGTAATTATAATAACATCTGAATTTTTAGTATCATCATAATTATTAGTTCCAGTAATGCTGACGTTATGACCACCAACTGATGTTGATTGTGAAATGTCTAATGCTTTACCTTTTGCCACTCCTTCGGCTACATCAAAAAGCACAACATTAGCAAGTTCTTTAATGCTTATTAAATGGGCTAACGTTCCCCCAATTTGACCAGCTCCAATTAAAGAAATTTTTTTTACCATAATTATTTATTTTAAATTTTTTATTAAATTTATAGTCTATAAAAATGGTTTAATTAAGCTTCTAGTTTGTTGCAAGCATTTTTTTAAGTGAGCTTATTGCTTTTGCGGGATTTAACCCTTTTGGGCAAGAATTGGTACAGTTCATAATTGTATGACATCCATATAATTTTAATTTATCAGCTACTACTTTTAATCTTTCTGCTCTCTCTTCATCGCGACTATCAATAATCCAACGATAAGCCTGTAGCAAGACGGCAGGGCCCAAATATTTTTCTCCATTCCACCAATAACTTGGGCAAGATGTAGAACAACATGCACACATAATACACTCATACAAACCGTCAAGTTTTTTTCTATTTTCTTTTGACTGATTAATTTCAAATTTTTTAGGTTTTTTTTCTTTAATTTTGAGCCAAGGCTCTATTGTTTCGTATTGACGATACAAAGTGGTTAAATCTGCCACTAAATCTTTTATTACTTTCAGGTGTGGAAGAGGATAAATATTAATATCTCCATTAATATCTTTGTGAGATTTCATGCAAGAAAGTGTATTAACACCATCTACATTCATAGCGCATGAACCACAAACGCCATGGGCACACGATCTTCTGTAAGTAAGAGATGGATCTATCTCATTTTTAATTTTATTTAAAATATCTAAAACTTTATTTCCACATTTCTTTAAATCAACTTCAAATGTATCTATTTTTGGGTTTTCATTTTTCTCTGGATCCCATCGATAAATATTTATTTTTTTTATATTTTGTGATCCTGTGTTATCTTTAAAGTAAGTGCCTTTTAACACTTTTGAATTTTCTGGAAGATTAAATTGCACCATCAATAAACTCTTTCTTTAGGTGGAAATGACTGAACTTCATTGCTCATAGTAGACAAAGTTACTGGTCTATAGTCAATTTTAACTTTTTTGCCATTATGCCAACTTAATGTGTGCTTCATAAAATTAACGTCGTCTCTTTTAGGGAAGTCTTCTCTTGCATGAGCTCCTCTGCTTTCTTTTCTTGAATACGCAGATTCTAAAGTTGTTATTGCTTGTCTTATAAGGTTATCAAATTCTAAAGTTTCCATTAAATCTGTATTAAATATTAACGATTTATCTTTAACAGATATTGATTCCATTCCTTCGTATGGTTTTTTTATTTCATCAACACCTTCTTTAAGAGTTTTTTCGGTTCTAAAAACTGCACATTTTGATTGCATGATTTTTTGCATTGATAATCTTAATTCAGATGTTTTATTTTTACCATTTCCATTTCTCAATCTATCAAATCTATCAAGACATTTATCGGTCTCACTTGAGGATACTTTCTCATGTGGTGTATTTGGTTTTACCAATTCTATAGCTCTTTGTGCAGCTGCTCTTCCAAAAACAACTAAATCGATTAACGAATTAGATCCTAGTCTGTTTGCTCCATGAACTGAAACACATGCGCTTTCGCCTATAGCCATAAGACCTGGTACAGTTTTATCTTTTCCATTACCAGTTAACACTTCTGCTTTGTAGTTTGTTGGTATGCCACCCATATTATAATGAACAGTCGGGACAACAGGTATCGGTTCTTTAGTTACATCTCTACCTATAAAAGTTTCAACTGATTCTGAAATTCCAGGTAAGCGCGACTCAATTATTTTTTTTTCTATATGACTTATATGAAGATGAACATGGTCTTTGTATTCACCAATACCTCTTCCTTCATTAATTTCTATTGCGATAGATCTACTTACAACATCCCTTGAAGCTAGATCTTTTGCATTTGGAGCATATTTTTCCATAAAACGTTCACCTTTAGAATTTAACAGATATCCACCTTCTCCTCTTACAGCTTCTGAAATTAAACAACCGATTCCATAAAGACCTGTTGGGTGAAACTGGACAAATTCCATATCTTGCAATGCTAATCCAGCACGCAATACCATTCCATTGCCATCACCAGTACAAGTGTGAGCAGCAGTTGCTGAATAATAAACTTTTCCATATCCACCAGTTGCTATAATTGTAATATGGGATTTAAATCTATGTATGGTGCCATCATTAAGATTCCAGGCTATAACTCCTTTACACTCACCGTCTTTCATAATTAAATCGAGAACAAAGTATTCTATAAAAAAGTTTGTATTATGTTTAAGAGCTTGACCATATAAAGTATGTAAAATTGCATGCCCGGTTCTATCTGCTGCAGCACACGTTCTTTGCACAGGGGAATTTCCATAATCTTTTGTCATGCCTCCAAAGGCACGTTGGTAAATTTTACCATCATCAGTTCTACTAAATGGTACGCCATAGTGTTCTAATTCGATAACAGCTCTAGGAGCTTCTTTGCACAAGTATTCTATGGAATCTTGATCTCCCAACCAATCTGAACCTTTAACAGTATCATACATATGCCAACGCCAATCATCTTCACCTGCATTTCCTAGTGCAGCAGATATTCCTCCTTGCGCAGCTGCCGTGTGGCTTCTTGTGGGAAAAACTTTTGAAATACATGCAGTTTTTAAACCTGACTCACTTAATCCTACCGCAGCTCGTAATCCGGCTCCTCCAGCTCCAACTACTAGTACATCGTACTCATGGTCAATTATTTTATAAGCTTTCATTAGATTATATATATAAATAAAATTAAAATTATTAATGGAATTATTATACACAATATTAAAGCTAAAATATTTGCGACATCTTTGATTTTTTTATTATGAATATAATCTTCAAAAATCTCATTTAAACTAATTTTAGCATGAAAAAAGGCAATAAAAAATAAGGCAATTATCAAAATTCTAAATACTAGGTTTTCAAAAAAATAAATGGCTTCTTGATAATTTTTTGTAGAAAGTAAAATTAATGAAAAATAGACCCAAAAAAATAATGGCGCTAAAATTATTGCACTTACTCTATGAAGAGCCCATTTTTTTGTTTCATTCATTAAATTAAACCTCTTCCTAATAGCCAAAATATAATTGTTAAAATAAAGGAAGATATAATAACTATTATGCCAGAAATATTGGCAGTTTTAATCTCAAATCCATAACCTATATCCCAAAATAAATGCCTTATACCGCTTAGTGTATGGAAACTCATAGACCAGGTAAATCCAATTAAAATAAATTTTCCAACAAAACTATTTATAGCTAATAAAAATAATTCATAATTACCTTCACCTAAACTTAAAAATATTAGCCAAAAAAATATTAAAATTAATGAAAATAAATTTACAACACCAGCAATTCTATGTGCAATAGAAAGTAAAGATGAAATATGCCATCTATAAATTTGGAGATGTGGTGATAATGGGTTTTGATTTTCTGTCATTTAAATTATTTTAAATACTTTTCACATAAAAGTTGAGCTATTTGAACCGCGTTCAAAGCCGCACCTTTTAATAAATTATCTGACACTACCCACATATTAATAGAATTTTTTTGTGTTTTATCTTCTCTTATTCTTGAAATATAA
>Ga0114997_10001042_pt1 | contig 23000 bp, 22 predicted proteins | sample ArcticOcean_MG_C_2_FD_87045 | JGI IMG/M metagenome (GOLD analysis project Ga0114997, IMG submission 87045) | Marine microbial communities from western Arctic Ocean - ArcticOcean_MG_CB4_136 | ecosystem: Environmental > Aquatic > Marine > Oceanic | place: Arctic Ocean: Canada Basin | collected...
AATAAAATTGATGAATATTCAGTGAAATGGGAAAGTTCAGTAAATAAATGTTTTGCTGGATATATAGTTAGAGCTTTAGAGGGAACAACTGATACGGTTACAGTTGAGGGTGAAGCTAAAGGATTTTTTAAAACCAGTATTGATACCAGAGTATATTTTATAAAAAATTTTTAGAAAGGAGATTTTTTTTTAATTTTAGTATAATTTATTGAGTAAAACTTATGTCTACTACACCAGTAATAAAATGTGAATCTGTTTACAAGATCTTTGGAAACAATGCAGAAAAAATGCTCCAAGATGCTAATGGAAATGTAGATGCAAAAACTTTCCAAGACGCGGGGTGCATTGTTGGAGTAAATAATGCTTCTTTTGAAGTAGCCAAAGGAGAGATGCTAGTAGTTATGGGTTTATCAGGATCAGGTAAATCAACTTTACTACGTTGTATATCTAGATTAACAGACGCTACTGGAGGTAAAATTTTTATAGAAGGTGAAGATTTGTTGGGAATGAACAACAAACAATTAATTGAATTAAGAAGAAGTAAAATGGGAATGGTTTTCCAAAGTTTTGCTTTGTTACCACATAAAACAGTTTTAGAAAATATTGCATTCCCCTTACAAATAAAAGGTAGTAGTACGGGCGACAGTATTAAAAAAGCTATGGAGATGGTAGAGTTGGTCGGTCTTGGAGGTAGAGAAAATTATTTTCCAAGAGAATTATCAGGTGGCCAGCAACAGCGAGTAGGTATTGCTCGTTCTTTAGCGGTTGAGCCTGATATATGGTTTTTAGATGAACCTTTTTCAGCTTTAGATCCATTAATTCGAAAAGAAATGCAAGATGAGTTTTTAAGATTACAAGGTGTACTAAATAAGACCATTTTGTTTATTACACATGATTTTGATGAAGCTTTAAGACTTGCAGACAGAATTGCTATAATGAAAGATGGTATAATTGAGCAATTAGATACACCAGCTAATATTGTTTTGAGTCCAGCAACAGAATATGTGAAAAAATTTACAGAAGAAGTTCCTAGAGAAAAAGTTTTAAAAATAGAGGCAATAATGGATCCAATAAATGATAATCAAAACTTAAGTGATTTAAAAGTTTCAAAAGATGCAATTATAGAAACAGTTGCTGAAAAAATTTTAAGTCAGGATAAATCTGTAGCAGTAATTGATTCTAATAAAAAAGTTGTTGGAATTGTTAAGCCATCTAAAATAATTCATACTGTATTTGGAGGAAGAAAAGAAAATTCTTAATTTATGGAGATTTTACAAAAATATCCAAAATTATTTCAGTGGTTTCTTTTATTAATTGTTTTTTTTGCTTTATGTTTTGCAATAGATGTTCCAGAAGGGTACGAATTTGCAAAAGCAGGAACAGAATTTATTGATAAAGATAAATTAGATCAAACTAAATATAGTGTTTTTTGGAGACTACCTTCTTTTATTGCATGGCTACCTGGGTGGATTAATGACTCGGTCTATTTTTTATTGAATGATTGGTTTCCAATAGAATATTTTGACTCTGATATCCAAGAAGTTAAATCACGTCCATTAGTTCTTCATATTACTAGAATGATTTCTCGCTCTATGCTTTTTTTAATAGAATTTATTCGTGAAATATTAATAGGTGGCCCTGAAACTGTAGTTGCATTTACAAGTTGGGAGTGGATTGATGCAAATCCATGGGCTGAACTACCTGGACTTCCATGGACAGTAGTTGCAGGAGGGGCAATTTTATTGGGCTATAAACTTAATGGGAGAAATCTTGCAATATTTGCTGGTATTACTATGATTTATATTTCAGTATTTGGACAATGGAAACCTTCAATGCAAACACTTTCTTTTGTAATGGTGGCAGCTCCAATTTCATTTGCACTAGGTTTGGCATTAGGAGTTTGGACCTATAAGAGTAAAAAAGTTGAGAAAATTCTTAATCCACTTTTAAACGTAGCGCAAACAATGCCACATTATTCTTATCTTGTTCCTATAATGGTATTATTTGGAATTGGTGATCATGCGGGTGCGATCGCAACAATTGTATTTGCAACACCACCAATGGTACGTCTTACTTTGTTGGGACTTAGAAAGGTATCTCCTGAGGTAATTGAAGCTGGAAAAATGAGTGGATGCGATGATGGTCAACTTTTATTTGAAGTGCTTATACCAACTGCGAGGAGAGATATTTTAATTGGTGTAAACCAAGTTATAATGCAGTGTTTAGCAATGGCAGTTATTGCATCATTTATTGGAGCCCAAGGCCTAGGTTGGAACCTGCTATTGGCACTTAATCAACTTAATATTGGATTGGCTTTAGAGTGCGGTGTTTGCATTACTTTAATAGCAGTTCTTTTAGATAAAATGTCATTAGCCTGGGCAAACAGACAAACAAATTATTTTGCAAATCCAACTTTTTTTGAACATAATAAATATTTATTGCTTTTTGTAGCTGTTCTTATTGGGGGAAGTATATTTTCTTATATTGGAATTTTTTATTTTAAAGAGGGTTTTAATTATTTATTTATAGTTCCACATAACAAAGGAATTTCAACAGAAGCTTTTTGGAATGCAGGAGTAGAATGGATTTGGGATACTTTTTTTTTCACATTAAAAATATTTAATACTTGGTTAATTACAAAAGTTTTAATACCAATGAAAATGGCTTATCTTCACATGCCAGTGGTTGCAACATTTGTTTTATTTATGGGGACAGGTTATATAATTGGTGGAATAAGATCTGCGTTAGTAGTAGGTGGTTTCACATTATTTATAGCTATGACTGAATGGTGGGATAGAGCGTTAATTACAATGTATATGGCAACTTTTGGTGTAATTGTTTCAGGGATACTTGGAATAACTATTGGATCCTTATGCGCTCAAAATAAACGTAGTTCAAAAATTATCTTGGGAGTTTGTGATACACTGCAAACTTTCCCGTCATTTATTTATTTAATTCCAGTAATTATGCTTTTTGGAATAACTGATACAGCAGTTTTAATTGCTGTTGTTATTTACGCAACAATACCAGCAACACGATATACTGTTGAAGGATTAAGAAGTGTTCCTTCTGCATTGCAAGATGTTGGATCAATGTCAGGCGTAACAAGACTTCAAAAATGGATTAAAATAGAGTTACCGCTAGCATTCCCACATATAATGTTAGGTATAAATCAAACAGTAGTTTTTGCGTTATTTATGGTGATTATTGGGGCAATGATTGGAACAAGTGATTTGGGTCAATATATTTTAAAAGCTTTATCAGATAGACAAGGAACAGGTAATGGGCTTATGTTAGGTTTATGCGTAGCTTTTATTGGTCTTGCAGTTGATCACTTGATACGTACTTGGGCAGAACAACAAAAAAAATTATTAGGCCAAGATTAAACTTTTGTGAAAGCAATTTTAGCAATTGATCAAGGAACAACATCAACTAGAGCTATAGCTTTTTCTATAAAAGGAAAAAAATTATATTCATCACAATTAGAATTTAAACAATATTTCCCAAAAAATGGATGGGTAGAACATGACCCAAAAGAGATTTGGAAAACAACTTTAAAAGTAATTAAAAATGTAATTAACAATTGTAAAAAAAAAAATATTAAAGTTTTAACTATTGGAATTACGAACCAAAGAGAAACTACAATCATGTGGAACAAAACTACTGGTAAACCTGTCTATAAAGCAATTGTATGGCAAGACAGAAGAACAGAATCTTTATGTCAAAAACTTAAAAAAAAAAACCTAGAAAATAAGATTAGAGAAAAAACAGGTTTATTTATAGATCCATATTTTTCTGCAACTAAAATAAATTGGATTATAAATAATGTAAAAAACACAAAACAATTATTAAAAAATAAAAATTTATTATTTGGAACTATTGATACTTTTTTAATTTGGAAATTAACAGGCGGCAAAGTTCATGCAACAGATGCAACTAATGCATCTAGAACAATGTTATACAATATAAATAATAATAATTGGGATAAAGAAATATTGAAAATATTAAAAATTCCAAAAAACATACTTCCAGAAGTTAAAAATACTGCAGATGACTATGGTTATACAAGTAAATCAATAATAGGTCAGTCTATATCAATTACGGGTGTAGTTGGTGATCAACAAGCAGCTGCAATTGGACAATGTTGTTTTTCTAAAGGATCAGTTAAAAGCACATATGGCACAGGTGCTTTTGTTATAATGAACACTGGTTCAAAAAAAATAGAATCTAAAAATAAATTATTAACAACAATTTGTTATAGGATAAATAATAAAACAACTTATGCCTTGGAGGGATCCATATTCACAGCTGGTGCAGGTGTTCAGTGGTTGAGAGATAAAATTGAATTAATTAATAACGCTTATGATACAGAAAAAATTGCAAAATCAAAAAATGATAATAATAACGTATATATAGTACCTGCATTTACGGGTCTTGGTGCTCCTTATTGGGATGCAAATGCAAGAGGAACAATTAGTGGCCTTACAAGAAACAGTGATTGGAAAGATATTGTAAGAGCTGTAATTGAGTCTGTCGCTTATCAAAGTTATGATTTGTTTAGAGCCATGAAGAATGATGGATTAAAACCTAGAGTAATAAAAATTGATGGTGGTATGGTTGTAAATAATTGGTTTGCACAATTTCTATCTAATATCTTAGGGATAAAAGTAATTAGGCCAAATATTCAAGAAACCACAGCATTAGGAGCAGCTTTTATTGCAGGTTATCATATAGGAACATTCAATTCACTTAATGAGATATCAAAAAATTGGAAAATTGACAGAATATTTAGCCCTAAAATTAACAAAGCTAGCAGATCTAATCTATTGAAAGGTTGGCAGCAAGCAATTAAGAGAACTTTAGTTTAAAGTAAAAATATGGAAAAAATTATTATCATAGGCGCTGGAGCTATGGGTTCAGCTTTTACATTTCCATGCATGGAAAATAAGAATGACGTAACTCTAGTAGGAACTCACCTTGAAAATGATTTAATTGAAAAGATTAAATTAAATAGAAATACTCACCCAGCTTTAAATACTAAATTACCAGAAAATTTAAAAATAGAAAAGTTTGATAAATTAGATTCAATTCTTAAACAAGATATAGACATTATTGTAGCTGGAATAAGTTCTGTTGGTATTGAATGGTTTGTAGATCAAATATCAAAAAATTATAAAAATGATTTATCGATTGTTTTATTAACCAAAGGTTTGTCAGTGGTGGATAATGAACTAACAACCCTTTCTGATAAAATTAAGAAACTATTAAATAAAAAAGGCCATAAAAAAATAAATATTTCTGCAATTAAAGGACCTTGTTTAGCAGTAGGTTTAGCTAACAAGATGAGAACTGGAACAGTCATAGCAAACCCTGATATTAAAAAAGCGCAATATTTGAAAAAAATAATCTCAACAGAATATTACTCGACTGAGATATCAAATGATTTGGTAGGAGTGGAATTATCAGGAGCAATTAAGAATATTTATTCAATGTTAATTGGTGCATCCGAGGGATTAAGTAATTCTAATGCAACAGTAGAAATTCGATCAAAATATTACTTGAATACTTCTGCTTCATTAATTCATAGATCAATTTCTGAAATGGTAGAGTTTGTATCTCACTATGGAGGTAATTCAGAAACTGTTTATGGTTTAGCTGGACTAGGTGATCTATACGTTAGTGCCATAGGAGGAAGAAATAGTTTAATGGGAAAATATTTAGGCCAAGGACATCTTTACAAGGAAGCAAAAGAAAAATTTATGAAAAATATTACAGTTGAAGGTGCTCAACTTGCTTTAGAAATTGGTCCAAAAATTTTGATGGATCTTAATGTAAAACACTTTCCTTTAATGTTTAGTATGCTAAGCACTATCTGTGATAACAAAAAATTAGAAATCAACTGGTAAATGAAATCAAATTGGAATTATCCAACAACTGTTTGGATTGGAGAAGATAGATCTACCGATCTCCAAGAAGCTTGTTTAGTAGCTAAAATTAAGAATCCATTATTTGTTACAGATAAAGATTTGATTACGTTACCAATGACAATTAAAATAATTGATAACCTTAAAAAAGTTTTTAAAGATATTAATGTTTTTTCTAAATTCTCAGGAAATCCATTTGGTAAAAATATTAGTGAAGGTGTTGTGCTATATAATAAAAATAAATGTGATGGCGTCATTGCTTTTGGCGGAGGAAGTGCACTTGATGTAGGAAAAGGAATTGCTTTTATGTGTGGTCAAACTAGACCCCTATGGGATTTTGAAGATGTTGGAGATTATTGGAAAAGAGCAGATGAAAATAAAATTTCACCAATTATTGCTATACCAACGACAGCTGGCACAGGATCAGAAACTGGTAGAGCTTCTGCAATAATTAATGAAGAGACTGGTGTAAAAAAGATAATCTTTCATCCAAAGTTTATGCCTATTATAGTTATTTTAGATCCATTATTAACGGTTGATTTACCTCCGAGAATCACTGCTGCAACAGGAATGGATGCATTAGCGCATAACTTAGAAGCATTTTGTGCCATTGGATTTCATCCAATGGCAGATGGTATTGCTCTGGAAGGCATGAGGTTAATAAAAAATTCTCTATCCGTTGCAGTCAAAAATGGACAGAATATTAAAGCAAGATCTGAAATGTTAGCTGCAGCAAGCATGGGCTCTACAGCATTTCAAAAAGGATTAGGTGCTATACATTCTTTAAGTCATCCGGTTAATGCTCAATATAATGTCCATCATGGTTTATCAAATGCAATTTTTATGCCTTATGTTTTAACATTTAATAAAAAAGAAATCTCAGAAAGAATAGTTTCTATCTGTGATTATTTGGGTTTAGAAAAATCCTTTGATAGTTTTATAAAATGGATTATGGATCTTAGAAAAGAATTTAACATACCTCATAAACTTTCTGATGTTGTTGATAGAGAAAAATTGGACATAGATAAACTTTCAGAAATGGCATTTAAAGATCCATCTACAAGTGGAAATCCAAAAAAACTAACTAAAGAAGATATGAAAATTATGTATCAACATAGTATTTCTGGAGACTTATTTTAAATGAAAAATTTAAATATTTTGATTTGTGAAGGAAATACACCTGAAGAAGGAAAAATTTTTCAGGATGCTGGTATACCCACACATACAAAAAGTTTAAAAGAAAGTCTTGCCTATTATAATCAAAATTTGAAAATAGATGTATTAAATCCTTGCTTGGAAATAAATTTTAATGAAATTGCATCTAAATTAAAAAAATATGATGGATTAATTTGGGGTGGAAGTAGTTTGAATATTTATAATGATACACCTGAAGTAAGAAGACAAATCTCTTTCATGAAAGAATGCTTTAAAGATGTAAAAAAAATATTAGCTATTTGTTGGGGAATGCAAGTTGCAGTAACAGCCGCAGGCGGAGAAGTTAAAAAAGGAATTAATGGTTCACACATAGGAATTGCAAATGATATTGAGTTAACAGAAGAAGGTTTAAATAATTTACTCTACAAAGATAAAAAAAATAAGTTTAATACGCCTGCATTCAATTTTGATGAAGTGGTTACAATTCCAAGTGGTTCAGTTCATTTAGCTTCTAATAAAATTAACAAAATACAAAGTCTTAATTTTAAAGCTGGTGTTAGTGAAATTTGGGGTTTACAATATCACCCAGAGATAACTTATGAAAAAATGGTTGCTATCATTAAATTTAGAAAAGATACTTTAATTGAAAAAAGAAATAGATTTAAAAATGAAGAAGAAATTAAAAATCATATCAACTTCATTGAAGAGGAAATTAAAATTACAAAAAAAAATTCTAGAATGATAGAGTTAAGAAATTGGTTAAATATAATTAGCTAATTTTTAAAATAGACCTTCTATTTCACCATCTTTATTTAGCTTAATAGAGTCTGCCGCTGGAATTCTTGGCAATCCAGGCATAGTCATAACAGCACCACAAATAACAACAATAAACTCAGCTCCAGAAGAAAGTCTAATTTCTCTAATTGGTAATGCATGTCCTGTCGGTGCACCTTTTAAACTTGGATCTGTAGAAAAACTATACTGTGTTTTGGCAATACAAATTGGAAGTTCTCCATAACCGCTTTCTTCAAAGTTTTTAAGCTGGTCTCTAATTTTAGTGTCAGCCATAACTTCTTCAGCACGGTAAATTTCTTTTGCAATAATTTCTATTTTCTTAAACAAGGGAGTTTTGCTTTCATATAGGAATTTAAACTTGGCTTCATTTTTTTCACATAGTTCAGATACATGAGATGCTAATTCTTTTGCACCTTCTCCACCATTTTCCCAATGAGTACACAAACTTGCTTTAACGCCTAAACCTTCACAGAAATCTACTAAAACTTTAACTTCATTATCGGTATCAGCAATAAAATGATTCACAGCAACAGTAACAGGTAAATCAAATTTTTTAATATTTTCAATATGTCTTTGTAAATTTACTAAACCTTTTTTTACAGCTTCAACATTTTCAGTTTTAAGTGCATCTTTTGCTAAACCACCATGCATTTTTAAAGCTCTAATAGTTGCAACGATTACAACGCAACTAGGTTTTAAATTTGATTTTCTACATTTAATATTTAAAAATTTTTCTGCACCTAGGTCAGCACCAAAACCTGCCTCTGTAATAACATAGTCAGCAAGTTTTAATCCAGTTTTTGTTGCAATAACAGAATTACAACCATGGGCAATGTTTGCAAACGGTCCGCCATGAATTATTGCAGGATTATTTTCTAAAGTTTGTGTAACATTAGGTCTAATTGCATCTTTTAATAATACTGTCATTGGACCTTGAGCTTTTAAATCTTTTGCGTAGATTGGTTTTCTATCTCTAGTGTAAGCAATGGTGATATTTCCAATTCTTTTTTCTAAATCTTTTAAATCATTTGATAAGCAAAAAATTGCCATTATTTCAGATGCAACCGTAATATCAAAACCATCTTCTCTTGGAAAACCATTTGCAATACCACCTAAGTTTATATTAATTGATCTTAGAGAACGATCATTCATATCCATAACTCTTTTCCAGACAATTCTTCTAACATCTATATCAAGTTTATTTCCCCAATAAATATGATTATCAATTAAAGCTGATAATAAATTGTGAGCAGAAGTTATTGCATGAAAATCACCAGTAAAATGTAAATTAATTTGTTCCATAGGAACAACTTGAGCATAACCACCTCCTGCAGCTCCACCCTTCATTCCAAAGGAAGGTCCAAGACTTGGCTCTCTTAGACATACGATTGATTTTTTTCCAATTTTATTTAGACCATCATTTAACCCAACCGAAGTTGTAGTTTTACCTTCGCCAGCCGGCGTTGGTGTAATTGCAGTTACTAAAACTAACTTTCCATCAGGCTTATCTTTTAAAGTATCTAAATATTCTAATCTTATTTTAGCTATATACCTGCCTAATGGGCTAAAAGCTCTGCTTTCATCAGGCACTTTTATCTTTGCTAATATGTCATTTATAGGTAGCATTTTAGCTTCTCTAGCTATTTGAATATCTGATTTAACTTCACGCATGTAAAATTTCTATAAATTTATATTTCTTTAAGCAGGATTAGTATCCTCTTTTTGCAATTTTTGAAACTTCTAAAAAATATATATAAAAAAAATAAGATCTATTTATATTGTTTTATATAAAATTAAAAAAATGCAAAAATATTCTATATTCAATCTAATAAAAAATGCTTTCTCAAATCATCAAAATTGGGATTTAGCCTGGAAGGATCCTACTCCAAAAAAAGAATATGATGTTGTTATTATTGGAGGTGGAGGACATGGGCTGGCAACAGCATATTACCTTGCCAAAGAGCACAATATTACAAATGTTGCTATCATTGAAAAAGGATGGATTGGCGGAGGAAATGTGGGAAGAAATACGACTATTATTAGATCTAACTATATGTACGACGACAATGCTTTGTTTAGTGAGTTTGGAATGGATTTATGGAGAAAGATGAGTCAGGATTTAAATTATAACGTAATGTTTTCTCCAAGAGGAATAATTAATCTCGCTCATTCGGATGCTCAAATGAATATTTTTACAAGAAGAGGAAACTCGATGCGTTTGAATGGCATCGACGCAGTTCTTTTGAATAGAGAGGAAGTAAAAGAAATTATTCCAATGGCAGACTTTTCAGACAATGTAAGATTTCCTATTTTTGGTGGATTAATGCAACCAAGCGCAGGAACAGCTAGACATGATGCGGTAGCCTGGGGATATGCGCGCCAAGCAGATTCAATGGGAGTTGATATAATTCAAAATTGTGAAGTAACTGGATTTGATATTTCAGGTGGAAAAATTAATGGAGTTAGAACTTCAAGAGGAGATATTAAAGTTAAAAAAATTGGTTTATGCGTTGCTGGTAGTACAAACATTTTAGCTGAAAAATTAAATATGACAATACCAGTAGAGACACATCTTTTACAAGCATGTGTTTCAGAGCCAGTAAAACCTATTTTAGATAGAGTGGTTACTTTTGGTGCAGGACATTTTTACATAAGTCAATCAGACAAAGGTGAAATGGTAATGGGTGGAGATTTAGATGGGTACAATAGTTATGCTCAAAGAGGGAATTTACCAACTCTTCAACACGTCTTAACAGAAGGTATTGCAATGATGCCTTTTCTTAGTAAATTAAAAATGCTTAGAACTTGGGGGGGGATAATGGATATGTCTATGGATGGCTCACCTATTATAGATAAAACACATATTGAAGGATTATATTTAAATTGTGGATGGTGTTATGGAGGATTCAAAGCAACACCAGCTTCTGGGTGGACCTTTGCTCATACAATAGCGCAAGATAGAGTTCATAAATTAAATGCAGCATATAGTTTAAATAGATTTAACACAGGTCACTTACTTGATGAAAAAGGACTTGGAACAAAAACTTGGATTTCTTAAGTGTTACACATTAAATGCCCACATTGCGGTATGAGATCGCAAAATGAATTTGCATACGGTGGTGATGCAAGTGTTAAAAGACCTGAATTAAATAAAGAAATTTCAGATGCAGAGTGGGATAATTTTGTATATCTTAGAAAAAGCTTAAGAGGGAAGCATTCAGAGTTATGGCATCACATTTCTGGCTGCAGACAATGGTTTAAGGTTCAAAGAGATACGGCAACCCATGAAATATTTAAAACAGTAAAAGCTGACGAAGATATTTAATTATGAATCAAAATTTTAGATTAGATAATGTTGGATTGATTAATAGAAATAAAAAAATATCTTTTAAATTTAATGGAAAAAGTTATTTTGGGTATGAAGGAGATACATTGGCATCAGCCTTAATTGCAAATGGGGTTCATCTTATTGGGAGAAGCTTTAAATATCATAGACCAAGAGGTTTTTTTGGATCAGGTGTTGATGAACCTTACGCTATAGTTCAATTATATAGGAATGGAGAGAGCGTACCAAATATAAAAGCTACAGAACAAGAACTTTTTGAAGGATTAGAAGCAACAAGTGTTAATTGCTGGCCAAATGTAAATTTTGATATTGGGGCTATAAATAATTTTTTAAAGATATTTCTCCCGGCTGGGTTTTATTACAAAACATTTATGTGGCCAAAAAGTTTTTGGCATAAAGTTTACGAACCTTTTATTAGACAAGCAGCTGGATTTGGAGTTGCATCGATAAAACATGATCAAGAGAGATATGAACATAAATATGAATATTGTGATTTATTAGTTACAGGATCTGGCCCTTCAGGTTTAGCAAGCGCTTATGCAGCAGCAAAAAATGGTGCTAGAGTAATACTGGCTGAAGATAAACCAAGATTTGGTGGAACTTTGTTAACTAGCGAAGTAAGTATTGGAAATCAAACTGGAAAAGAATGGGCAGAAAATATTGTAGCTGAACTAAAAGAAATGCCTAATGTGATATTGAAGAATAGATCACAGGTTTTTGGGTACTATGACCATAACATGTTAGTGATGTCAGAAAGGATAAGTGACCACTTACCTAAAACAAAAAAATACAGTCCAAAAGAAAGACTTTGGTACATTAGAGCAAAGGAAGTTATTATTTCTTCAGGTTCAATAGAAAGACCGTTGGTATTTGGGAACAATGATACACCTGGAGTAATGCTGTCATCTGCTGCTAAAGAATATTTAAAAGTTTATGGGGTTTTAGTAGGAAAAAAACCTTTAATATTTACAAATAATGACAGTGGTTATGAAACAGCTATAGAGTTTAAAAAAAATGGTGTTGACCCAGTAGTATTGGATACACGAAAAGATCCTAAATCAGAGATAATAAATGAAGCAAAAAGTTTAGATATTGATATTAAATTTTCTTACGTGGTGGTTGTTGCAAAAGGTTACAAAAAAGTAAAATCAGCAGAAATTGCAAAAATTTCAGTAGATAAAAAGGAACTAGGTATTGTAGAGATTATTAATTGTGATTGTATATGTGTTTCAGGCTTTTGGACTCCAACAATACATTTGGCCTCTCAATCAGGAAATAAAACTATATTTAACAAAGATATAGATGCTTTTGTTACTGGAGAATCTAAACAAGAAGAAAATACAGTGGGAGCAGCAAACGGTACATTTACATTAGAAGAAACTTTGAATAAATCATTTGAAATTGGATATAAATTATCAAAAAAAATAACTACAAAAGATAATAAAACCTCAGTTCCATTAGTTGTTGAAAAAAAATCTACTCAACATGATAAATTTTGGTGTGTGCCACTTCCAAAAGGAAAAAGTTATAAAAGATTTTTAGATTTTCAAAATGATGTAGCAGTTTCTGATGTAGAAATTGCCTTAAAAGAAGGTTATCGATCTATAGAACATGTTAAAAGATACACAACGTTAGGCATGGCAACAGATCAAGGTAAGACTAGCAATCTTAATGGTTTACAACTTGTTTCAAATATTGAAAATAAGATAGTACCTCAGGTTGGACACACAACATTTAGACCACCATATACACCAATTACAATAGGTGCAATTGTTGGTAGAGAAATTGGTAAACATTCAAAACCAACTAGAAAATCACCAATGCACTATTGGCATGAAAAAAATAATGCTGTTTTTGTTGATGCGGGTCCTTGGTTGAGGCCAAGGTATTATAAAAAAGATAATGAAAATCTATTTGAAGGATCCAAGAGGGAAGCTACTAATGTTAGAAAAAATGTCGGAGTTTGTGATGTTACAACTTTAGGTAAAATAGATATTAAAGGACCAGATGCAGTAGAATTATTAAACAGAGTTTACACAAATGCTTGGTTAAAATTACCGGTAGGGAAAGCTCGTTATGGTGTGATGTTAAGAGAAGATGGTATTGTAATGGATGATGGGACAACTACTCGAATTTCAGAAAATCATTATCACATGACAACAACAACCGCACAAGCTGCTAACGTCCTAGCTCACCTTGAATACTATCTTCAGATTGTTTGGCCAGAACTAAATGTGAATGTAGTGTCAACAACAGAACAATGGGCAGGAGCTGCTATTGCAGGACCTAAATCTAGAGATCTATTAAAAAAATTATTTCCAGAGGTAGATGTTTCAAATGAGAGTCTTCCGTTCATGGGATATGTAGAAAGTAATTTATTTGGTGTACATGCAAGAATTTTTAGAATTTCTTTTTCTGGAGAACTTGCTTATGAAGTAAATGTAGAGTCAGATAATGGAAATTTTATGTGGGAAAAGATAATAGAATCTGGAAAAGAATTCAAAATTCAACCTTATGGAACAGAAGCGTTATCTACTTTGAGAATTGAAATGGGCCATGTAGCAGGATCAGAGTTAGATGGAAGAACTATTCCTTATGATAATTCATTAGAAGGAATGGTTAGTAAAAAAAAAGATTTTATAGGAAAAAGATCTTTATCTAGAAAAGCTTTTACAGCACAAGATAGACAAAAAGTTGTAGGTGTGGTTCCTCTTGATAAAAAAACTAGTATACCGGAAGGCTCACAGTTAGTTAAAAATGCAAAAAAAAAACTTCCAAACCCTAAGCTAGGATATATATCAGCTTCTTGTTGGAGTGTAGAGTATAATAACCCATTCTCACTAGCTATTCTTCAAAATGGAAAAAACATGATTGGTCAAAAACTTTTTGCGATGTCTCCGTTAAAAAATAAATCTATACCAGTAGAAATAGTTTCATCACATTACGTGGATCCAAAAGGTGAAAGGGTAAGATCATGACATCAATATCTTCGTTAGAGAACGTTTATAAAAAAGGTCTTTTTGGAGATTATGAAAATAAAAATGAAGATAGTTTGATAAAAATTTCTGAAAATAAAAATTTATTAATAGTTCAAATTGTTCAGTATAAAAATTCTTCTATTTCAATAAAAAATATTAATATTGAAGAACTTAATTTAAGCAATGAATCCCTAAAAGTAAGCAGCAATAATAGCACTAGAATTTTATGGTGTGGTCCAAAAAATTGGCTTTTAGTGTCAAAGAAAAAAGATTTATTAAAAATTATCAACAAAGTGTTTAAAGAAACAGATTTTGCAATCACAGACTTATCTCACTCAAGAGCTATAATTGAACTTGAGGGTAAAAATTCTAAAGAAATACTAAAAAAAGGATGTCCGTTTAATTTTAACGAATTAAAAAAAGATAGTTGTGTTAATTCAATATTTAATGGAATAACAATCACTATAGACATGATAGAAAAAAATCCAAACAAATTGAGAATATTTGCTCTTAGAAGCTTTGGAGAGTCATTGTACCATTCTATTACAGATGCCTCTTTAGAGTTTGGTTATAAAAATATTTAATAACAGCAAATTTATCACAAAAACTAGTTAATTAAATGTAATCAATGCTAGAAAATCATTTCCATCTTGAGTTGAAGAGTCAAATCGTCTAAGCTTTTATTAGGTAAATTATGAAAATTAAAAATGTATTTTTTTACTTGTTGTTATGCATCATGCTTAGTGGCTGTATTGAGTCTACTGCACTTTTAGGTCCATCAATAACGGCTGGTGCGACTGGTAATGTGCAATCAGCAGGACTTTCTTATGGAACAAATGTGTATATAAAAAAGAAAACTGGAAAAACAACAGCTCAAAACTTAAGAGGTTTTTTAAAAAAATATATAAAAATTAAAAAAGAAGAACTTGGTCTAAGTAATAAAGTTTTATAAGTTTACTTTAAAAATTTACTAATATTTTTAGAAATTATATTGTGTTGGCTGAAATATTTAAAAATTAGTTAGGATATTTCAGCCAATAATTTTTTGAAAATTTATGCAGTTTTTATATTAGTTGCATTTGGACCCTTGGGACCATCTTCAACGTCAAAAGTCACTTCTTGACCTTCGTCTAGACCATTCATTCCAGCGTCTCTAACTGCAGATACATGTACGAACACATCTTTTTCTTTATCTTCTCTTTCAATAAACCCAAAACCTTTGGTTGGGTTAAACCATTTTACTTTACCTTTTAGACTCATATTTATCTTCTTATCTTATTAGTTATGTTAACTTATATTACTTATAATTAAGTAATTTTGACTTTCTTTAGATTTATTAAGGTTTTGTCAACAAAATTAAATCAATTAAATTAATAATAATTAACTTAGTTGCTAATTAGCATACTCAAATAGCATGAATTGGGGTCACCTTTATAGTGAGCAAAGGGTTCACAAGCCTTGAATCCACATTCAGCAAATAATTTTCTAGCTGGGTTAAAAAAAGGACCATCACCAGTTTCTAAGCTTATCTTTTTAAGGTTTAACTTTTTGGCTTTATCTAGCATCAGATTAATTAACTTAATTCCATTACCTTTTTTTCTAAAAGAATCACTTATTCTAATAGATTTTAATTCACCGTGATCTTTATCTAAAAATTTTAAAGCACCACAACCTATTAATTGGTCATTATTCCAAAAACTCCAAAATTTTATTGTTGAATCTTTAAGTCCGGTTATATCTAAGACATGAGCACTTCCTTCTGGAGATACTGATCTTAATTCAATAAAATGTTTAACCAATAATTCATGAACTTCGGTGTTGTCATAATTTCCTTCAATTGATTTCATTTTTTAATTAATTAAATCTTCCAATTTAGTAATCTGACCAATCTTAAAATTAATTGCATTTTTTTTTTTAAAACCATATTTTTCAGCATTATCTTTAAACCTTATTGGTGGCTCCATAATAGGTTCTAAAGACAAAACAAAAGTTCCCCAATGCATTCCAATAACTTTTTTACTTTTTAAATCTTGAGCAATATTTAAAGCTTCCTCAGGAGTAGTATGATAAATTGATTTTTCAAACATTGGTTTAAAATTATAAGCACCAATATTAATCATTGTTAAATCAATTGGCCCATATTTTTTTCCTAGTTCTTTATAAATATCTCCATATCCGGTATCACAAGCAAAAAATATTTTTTTATCTTTATATTCTATTAAAAAACTTCCCCACAATGTTTTATTGTTATCTGTTAAACTTCTTTTGGACCAGTGAACAGCTGGTAGAAATGTTACTTTTAAATTATCGCTAATTTGTATTTCTTTATACCAATCCATTTCATTTACATCTTTAAATTTATGTTTTGTAAAATATTTACCTAGTTTTAATGGAAGCAAAACTTTAGAATCTTTATAAGGAAAATTTCTAATAGTAGCCATATCTTGATGGTCATAATGATTATGAGTTAATAAAAATAAATTTGTCTTAGGAATCTCATTTAATTTTAATGCAGGTTCAGTAAATCTATTAGGACCAAAAACTAAAGGTCCAGCATTTTTAGAAAATACAGGATCAGTTATAATAGTTGTATCACCTAATTTAATTAAATAAGTAGCGTGTCCAATCCAACCAATATAATCTTCATTCTTATATTTTTCTAAATCGGATAAAACTATTTTTTTATCTAACGCATGTTCTTTTGGAACACCCATGTCTAGTTTTTTTTTTTCTTTATTGAAAGTTCTATAGGACCATTTTGTATTTTCAGACCTTACTGGTGATCCTTTAGGATTTCTAAAAGTTCCATCTGGTAAGTGATGATAAGGTTTATTTTCCATAGCAATTGATAAAGAGTTATATGTAATAATTGTAAATAAGAAAATAAAAAATTTTAACATATGTTTGATGAAGTGACTTGCTACACTAGAGTTGTTAGATGTCCCATTTTTCTTTTATTTTTAATCTCTTTTTTTAAATAATCATAGAAAAATTCATTTTTAGAAAATTCTTTATTTCTATAAATAGTAATTTGATTTCCAATAAGATTTATCATTTTTGCATTTGAAATTTTTTTAATTGGAATTTGTTCTAATTTACACACTGCTCTGATATGATTTTCAAATTGGCTTATATTATAAGCATTAATTGTTAAGTGTCCTGAATTATGAACTCTTGGTGCTATCTCATTGACATAAAGATTTTCATTTCTATCTATAAAAAATTCCACACATAACGTTCCAACATATTGTAATTTTTCAGCTAGTTGTGTTGCCCATAATGTTGATTGATCTATAATCTTATCACTAATATTTGCAGGTATAGTTGAGTATTTTAATATTTGATCTTCATGAACGTTTTCAATTGGTTCATAAAATTCATATTTATTTGGACCGAATCTAGTAATAATTATTGAGATTTCTTTTTTTAATTTAACTAGCTTCTCTAAAATATAACCTTTTGAAAAATCAATATTTAATTTATTAAGGTCTTCAATTGAGTTTAAAAGGTATTGTCCTTTGCCATCATAGCCAAGCGTAGTAATTTTAAGTAGCCCCGGAAGTAAATCTTGTACAGCTTCTATCTGTGATTTTTTTTCAATAGGAACATATTGTGTGGTTCTAATATTTAATCTATTAATAAAGTCCTTTTCAGCTAATCTATGTTGAATAATTCTGTTTATTGAAGGCTTAGGTAAAACTTGTATTGTTTTATTAATCTTATTTAATGTTTCATAAGGGATATTTTCGAATTCATAAGTTATAATATTGGTTTTACTTGTAAATTCATTAATTTTATTTTGATCATCATACTTAGTATGAATAAAATCATCTGAAAAATTTTGAGCTGGCGCATTTATATCGTCACACAAAACTACAGTTCTGATTCCTAATTTTTTAGCAGCCGAAGCCAACATGCTGCCCAGTTGACCTCCACCTATGATTCCCAAAGTTGGTTTTGACATGTTTAAAATTATTTAGTTTTTTTTTTAACTGATCTACTTTGACTTATTCGCCATTTTTTAAGATTGTTTTTTATTTTACTATCATTAATTGCAATTATAGATGCAGCTAGTAATGCTGAATTAATAGCTCCATCTTCTCCAATTGCCAAGGTTCCAACTGGTATACCCTTTGGCATTTGTACAATTGATAAAAGACTATCTAAACCTTTAAGTTTTTTGCTTTCAATTGGTACACCTAAAACTGGTAGAGATGTTAATGCTGAAATCATTCCAGGTAAATGTGCAGAGCCACCAGCTCCAGCAATAATAACTGCTATATTGTTTTTTTCTGCATTTTCTGCATATTCATACATTCTTTTTGGGGCTCTATGTGCTGAAATAACTTTAGTTTCAAATTTAATATTTAGTGATTTAAGAACTTTTTGACATAATTTCATAGTTTTAAAGTCAGATTGACTTCCCATTACAATAGAAACTTTATTAGATTTGATTTTATGCATCAGGTGTTAATTTTTTTTATCACCTAAACAGTTATTTCAAATTAAAGCTTATATTTCAATAAAATTAATAGAAATTAAGTTTCTTATTGATATTCTTAAAAATAAATGAATTTTAAAATTGATAATTTACAGTATTGTAATTGGTCTAGAGAAATCTTTAAAATCAATAGAGAAGCTGAATTAGATGCAGTTCATGTGACCATTGTTTACCATGAAGACTTTGATGAACTTCAAAATGTTGTTAACTCATGGAATAAACATTTTAAAGAAAATTCTGATTTAATTTTTTTAGGAAAAAGCTTTAAAGATATTGAAAAAGCAAAAAAGGAGAAAAAAACTGCAATTTTTTTTGGTTTTCAGAATTGCTCACCTATTGAAGATGACATTGGTTTAATAGAAAAAGTACATGAACAAGGATGTCGATTTATGCAGCTTACTTACAATAACCAATCTCTGCTTGCTACTGGGTGTTATGAAAAAAATGATAGCGGTGTCACTAATTTTGGAAGAGAAGTAATTAAAGAAATGAATAGAGTAGGTATTGTAATTGACATGTCTCACTCAGCTGAAAAAAGTACACTAGATGCAATTGATATTAGCGAAAAACCGATTGCCATCACACATGCAAATCCAAGTTTTTGGCATTCAGCTAAAAGAAATAAATCAAATGATTTGTTAAAAACTTTAGCTAACAGTGGAGGGATGCTTGGATTATCTTTATACGCACACCATTTAAAAAATGGTACTCACTGTACTCTAGAAAGTTTTTGTGAGATGACTGCAAAAACAGCAGAAATAATGGGTGTAGAAAATATTGGCATTGGAACTGATTTATGTCTCAACCAACCAGATAGTATAGTTGAGTGGATGAGAAATGGAACTTGGACTAAAGAAAAAAATTATGGAGAAGGTTCTAAAAATAAACCTGAATTTCCAAAACAACCTGAATGGTTTTTAGATTCAAGGGGATTTAAAAATTTAGAAAATGGATTAAAAAAAGTTGGATTTAATGAGAATGAGTTAAATAAAATTCTAGGAAATAATTGGTACAATTTCTATAAAGGAATAAATTAATGAAAATAGAATTAAGAGATCCAAATATTGTAATGAAATTATCTAGATTAGGTTCTTTTCATCAATCAAAGTTATCTTTTTTAAGAAGTTTTCTGAAAGAGTTTAAAGACTGGAAATATAAGAAAGATTTATTTGAGCTAGATGAATTTGGTCATGGTGTTGCGGTCTATTCATTTAATAAAAACAATAGAGTTTATTCCTTAATTTGTTTTGCTAATGACCTAGATGAAAAAGAGAGATCAGATAGAGTTATTGCAACTAAATGGGATGCTGCATTTACACTTTACGATGGTTCCCCAACAAAAAAAGATATTGAAAGATTAAAAAATGAGGTTCCAAAGCAGGAAGTGGGTAGGCTTTCATATAAAGAATTAACATTATCAAGAGCAAATAAGTCAGTACGAGTATTTGATCATGTTGTTGAAAGTTTAAGCAAAGGTATTCAGCCAGACATTAACTTATTATCTAAAGTTGGGTATTTGTATCGAACTACTGCAGTATATGGTTCCGGAAAATTTGGTTTAGCTGATAGATTTAGAATTAAAAATAGAGAAGAAATTTATGGACCTTTTCGTCTTGAAATGATGCTAGTTTATTTGGTTAGACAGTTTACTTTTGACCAAGTTAATCATGTTGCAAAAAATAAAGACCCAAAAAAAGCAATTGCTTTAGACCTTGAAATATGCAGAAACCTTGGAATAGGAAATTCTACAGGATTAGGCATGGCTCCATTTATTGTCAATCATCCAACACTTTTGCATAACTGGATACATGCTCGAGAAACAGCTTTAAAAAATATAAGAGAAATAAAAAATATTAAGAATGAAGATAGTGATTTATTTAAAAACTGTTTAAAAAGATCTGTTAAAAATATTACATCTTGGAATACTGATAGTAAATACCAACAAAAAAAAATTGAAACTTTGTTTAATGATTTAAATATTTTTATTAATTTTCTTGAAAACAATTTTAATTTTTCAAAAGAATTTGCATTTAATGAAATTTATTTATGGCTAGAGAAAAATTCTGGAGATGAATGTGTAGAATATGTTGTTTCAATGATGATGGAACCTTATAACGATATTATTAATCCACTAGTTAAAAAAATGAGTTCAGAAGAAGAAAATTATTTTAATATACCAACAGATAGAAAGGTTATGGAATTAAAAGAAATATTAGAAAATAAATATTCTCAAATATTAAATATCGATTTTTCCAAAAAAGAAAATAACAAAAATTTTTGGTTTATATCAAAAAACAAAGAAGAACCAAGATTGGCAGATAGGTTTAAAGAAAATGGAGCAGATTTAGAACAGCCCCTTGCTATAGCAAGAGATATAAAAAAACTATTTGAAAAATTATCTTTATCTAAAAATAGCTCAACTATAGATAAATTTTTAGCTAAGAATAATGATTTAAGACATGTTGTTAGAAGGGCTTTTATAGTGGAAAAATTTCCATATTCAGAAATACAAGATAACACAATAGGAGAATCCATTATACCAATAGACATGCTGAGATTAAAACTATCATTTTTTGGTGCATCAAAGTTTGACCCAAGGTCAGACAAGTGGTTGAGGATATGTATGTTCCAAGGAGCTCCATTAGCAGAACAATTAAATAATTATGATGATCACTGGATTTATAATTCTTTAAATTAAATGAAATCATTAAGTGAAATAGACACTGTATCAAAAAGAGCAACTAGAGCAGCCGATTTTTCATGGGGAATCGCTGAAGAAGTTGGAAAGAATATTAGGTTGCTTGAAATGTTTGGGTTGCCAGGAATTAAAAATTTAAATTATTATTACAAAAGTAGAAACAAAAAAAATTTTGAAAAATTAAATCATATAACCGCTGAAAATAAAACAAAAGAACTTGAATTTTGTCCTATAATTGCTGGTGTAAATTTTATGGATCAAGTTAAAACTTTAGAAAATTTAAATGAAATTAGATTTGAAAAAATTGCATATCCATTACTTTTCTTGCCTTTTATAAGTAGAGCCTCTGAAATTATTGGTAGAAAATTATTCTTAAAAATAGATAATAAAGAATTTTTGTTAAACTATAATAACAGCATATATTCAAACACTTTAACACATGGAATTTTAGAAATAGGAAATATCCTTTCAATTAAATTTTTAAAGAACATAGATTTTTTTAGTGAAAATGAATGGAATGAATTATATAAATTATCAGAAGATACTTTTGTTGAAGAAAATGATAGCTTAAAAAAAAATGCTGCAGGGGCAGGTTTAACTGATAATGATTAAAATTGCTGAAAGTAAAAAACTTAATAAAAAAGAACTAGAAAATTTTAATAATAAATGTGAAGAATGTAATAAAGAAGATGAAAGTGTTTCTCAAAATTTAATTTTGACAGGTTTTAAAATTTGCAAATCTTGCAGAACTTCTAAAACAGTATTTCCAGTTTAACTAATAGAGCTAATTGGCAGATTGTTCATTTTACTCATTACAAAAGATACTGATAAAATGGCAATAATTAAAAAAGATAAAAACACAATTCCAAAGGATTTAAAATTTGATTTTAAATTTAAAATTTCTCTTGTTGAAATTATTAATCCTGCAAAAATCCAGAATTGAGTCAAAAAAATTATAGGTATCATTAAATCAGGTGTAACTGCAAAAAATCTTAATAATCCCGGTGCATGAGCAAAACCAACTCCAATAAGCACTTTTTTAAATGATACCTTTGTTTGTTTGTCTGGGAATAGTTTTACTCCAACAACAAATATAAATAAAGCCCAAACTATCCATGTAAGTATTGCTGTTAGACCTGACATTGCAATAGCTGTTTTAATAATAGTATTAGCAGCAACAGCGCCTGCTAAACCATCTAGTATCATTATTAGGCCAGCAAAATAAATAGCAGCTTCACCAAAATTTTTATTATCTTTGTATAGGGTTTTATCTAATTTGATTGATTTAACGACTATAATTAAAAATTCATTAAACATTATTAATTTTTTTTGTAAGAAATAAATAGTGAAAAAAGTATTAAAGCAATTGTGATTACTATGCAAACTACAATGAAGAATATTTTATCAATATTTATGGGGGAGAACTTATCTCCCCCAAGTAATTAATTTAACCTTTTACGACTTCTCTAGTATTTGCGTTAAAAGATTCTTTAAATGGTATATCGACTACTACTGCATCAACAGGTGTTCCTGGAGTATCAGAGTATTGTGCTGGTAAATGAACTTTGTATTTAGTTCCAACTTTACCTTTAGGAAATCCATT
>Ga0114997_10001043_pt1 | contig 22996 bp, 19 predicted proteins | sample ArcticOcean_MG_C_2_FD_87045 | JGI IMG/M metagenome (GOLD analysis project Ga0114997, IMG submission 87045) | Marine microbial communities from western Arctic Ocean - ArcticOcean_MG_CB4_136 | ecosystem: Environmental > Aquatic > Marine > Oceanic | place: Arctic Ocean: Canada Basin | collected...
CATTAAATCGTGATCTATGTATGCCGTACTTTCTAAGTTAGAAGCTTTAAAGATTATATTGATATTTCTTTTTTTTGCTTCTAATCTAAAATTATCTAATATATTCCTTAAAAAATAATTAACATTTGTCTTACAAACTTTTATTGAACCCTTTTTGTCTTTAATTTTTCTGTAATCAACTAATTCATTTATCAACCTAATTAATCTTCTTGAGTTATTTTGTATTAAAAAAACTTCACTTTTTTCTTTAGGCCCCATTTTTTCTTTTAAAGAATCAATTGAACTTAAAATTAAAGTTAAAGGCGTTTTAAATTCATGGGAAATATTCATGAAAAATTTTGACTGACCTTCAATAGTATGTTTAAGTTTATTTGAAACTTTTTCAATTTGATTTTTTTGTTGAATTGTCTCTTTATTTACCTCCTCTAAAGCTATGTTTACTGCTCTAACAAACATTATATTGTATACGCTATAAGCAGAATGAATTAATGAAAGAATTAAAAGAAAAATTATGATGAATAAAAATATTTTGTCATTAGTTGATTGACGATCTTTATCAACAAGTAATTGATTTTGTATTTTAATTCTTGCTTCTTGATTAAGAATTTCTTCTAGCTGAGCCCTCATAATTTCAGCATTATAGGAATCAATAACTACTGTTTCAAGAATATTTTCTTTTATTATTTTTTCCCCATTCAAAATTTTTATAACATTATCAATTATCTTTTTAGACCCTGATTTGTATAAAATTGTTGATAACAGAATGCCCTTTTGAACCAAATCAATACCTCTTCCTTCTCCAATTAATCCATCTACTCCAATAAATTTTATTTCATTTTCAAGATTATATTCTTTTGATAGTTTCCATGCAGTTTTAGCCATTCTATCATTATGAGCAAAAATAAAGTCAACCCTTATTTTAGATTCAAAAATTTTCTTTAAAGAGGTAATTAAATTTTGGTGATCTGTTCTCTCCTCATAGAATGTTTTAATTATTTTTAAATTATTATTATTGTCAACAACTTCTTTAAAGCCCTTAGTTCTTTCATATGCAGGAGTAGATCCCTTTCTACCGGAAATTTCAAGTATATTAAGTTGTTTATTACTCTTATTATTTAAATTGATTATATTGCCAGCATGTACTCCTATTTTAAAATTATCTCCTCCTATATATGTAGTATATGTTTCATTTGCTGTTTTTCTATCAACTGCAATCACTGGAATTTTTAAATCAAGGGCTTTTTGAATAACTTTTGTAATTGGTTTTGCCTCAATTGGAGAAACTATTATTAAGTCAACACTATCTGATATAAATCTTTCTATATGCTCTATTTGTTTAGATATATCACTTCCTCCATCATAAATTGTAAGATCAATATCATTTAGTTGAGAATGTATTAATAATGAGTTATTCATTCTCAATCGCCATTCATCAGAACCATATGCTTGAGAAAAACCTACATGGATTTTTCTATCACTTATATTACATGAAAACACTATTAATGAGATAACAAAACAATAACAATTTTTCATTTTATTTTACATAATGTATATTAAGGTATTGATTTATTAACAATAAACTATAATTTAAGCACGAATATATTTTGTTTAAAACACAAAATAAGTCTCTGTGAATCAAAATCAAATACATATGTAACATTATTAAACAATGAAGCATATTGATATGTAATAATAATTAAATATGGACTTTTAAATGAGTATTATTAAAAATAATTTATAGTGCAACATCTTAACTTTTTGAATCAATTTGTAATGCTTTACTAAAATAGATTCTAGTAATTAGCTTTTTAAAATTAAGTGCTTTTCAATAATTAAATACTTTTCAACAATGAAAGTTCAATTTATAATTCCAGTTTTATTCTCTCTGATTTTAAATGCACAGGAGAATCTTCAGATTCAAAAATTTCAAACTTTTCCTTCGTATTCTGATACAGGTTACGATCAAGATTTAAGATCTCAATTTCATTTCTCTTCAATTAAGGGATGGAATAATGATCCAAATGGAATGGTTTATTATGATGGGGAATATCATTTATATTTTCAACATAACCCTGAGAGTGTTAAATGGGGCAATATGACTTGGGGGCATGCAGTTAGCAAAGATATGGTTCACTGGAATCAGTTAAATCATGCAATACTTCCTTATCGTGATGGAACTATTTTTTCCGGCACAGCTGTTGTAGATCATAACAACACATTAGGTAAAAATACTCAAGATAATAAAGCTATTGTTGCTTTTTATACTCATGCTCAAAATTCAGAAGAAAATTGGTTTTATCAATCTGCAGCATATAGCATAGACAAGGGTAGAACGTTCAATTTAATTAATGACGGACATGGTGTTGTTCCAAATCAGGGTTATGATCGCGGAGAAAGAGATCCTAAGGTTATGTGGCATGAGAAAAGTAAAAAATGGATTATGATTCTATGGATTAAAAGAGGAAATGACACTTTTAGCGGACCAGATACTGGACCTGGTGATGCTAAAAAAATGGGTAGAGTTCGTTTTTTTGAATCTAAAGATCTTATTAATTGGAGAAAACTTTTCGATTTTGATAGAACCTGGGTTTTCGAGTGCATGGATTTAGTTGAATTAGCTGTTGATGGAGATGAATCAAATAAAAAATGGATATTATATGATGCAAGTTTCGATTATGAAATAGGAGACTTTGATGGATCAAAATTTGTTACCGATAAAGTAGTAGGGAAGGGCGATTATTCGAAACATTATTATGCTGCTCAAACTTTTAATAATAGCCCAGACGGAAGAGCGGTTATAATAGGTTGGATGCCAACTAGGGATAAGGATATTTTTATAGAAAATGATACGCCATGGAATCAACAAATGTCATTCCCTTCAACTATGGAATTAAGAACTACTCAAAATGGAATTAAACTATTTAGAAACCCCATTAAAGAGATAGAGGATTTGTATACGAAAACACACATATATGTTAATAAAAGCATTAATTATATAAATAGAAAAACTAAATACTTGAGTCCAGAGTTAATAGATTTATCACTCAGCTTTTCTCCACTTCAAAAAGATGAGTTAGTTATTAATATAAGAGGACAGGAGATTGTTTATAAAAAAGGTAATTTTATTTTTCAAGATACAAATATTCCTGCTCCTTTAATCAATGGAAAAGTAAAAATAAGAGTACTTCTTGATAGGCCTTCAGTGGAAATTTTCGTAAACGAGGGAGCTTCAGTGATGACCACTTACGCTATATCTGATAAAAATAATAATAAAATATTTTTTAATTCTAAAAGAAACTTAAAAATAGATTTAACAATTAATGAGTTACAATCATCTTGGAAAAAATAAATAATCAATCATGAAAAAAATTATAATACTAGTAACTGTTTTTATTTTCGTCGGGTGTGCCGAGCAAAATAAAAATAATAAATTAATAATTACAGAAAAAAGTGAGCCTAAGGATTATACTTCAAAGGTTCCGAATTACGGACCTTATCCTACTGATTTAGAAGAACAAATAGAAGTATTAAAATCAGATAAATTACTTGATAGATTTGTTGAATCGAGAAATAAACAAATTAAAGATCCTCATCATCCAATTTACCATTTTACAAGTCCTGAAAATAAGTTAAATGATCCTAATGGTCTTTCTTATTGGAAAGGTAATTGGCATATGTTTTATCAAGCTTATCCGCCTGAAGACCCAAGGCAGCATTGGGGTCATGCTATAAGCAAAGATTTAATACATTGGAAAGATCTTCCTATAGCAATTTATCCAAATCCTGAATATCAAGTTTATTCTGGTTCAGCTTTAGTTGAAAAGGATCGTGTAATAGCTATTTACCATGGCACTAGACTAGGGAACATGGTGGCAACTTCTAGTGATCCATTACTATTAAATTGGAAAAAAGAAAAAGCCATTATACCTATTCATAAAATTGAAGGCGATAGGTGGCAGTATGCAAAAGACTTGCCCTACACAATATTTGATCCGGCTATCTGGAAAAAAGATGAGATTTATTATGCATTATCCGGAAGTGTAGAATATGATAAAAAATTAGGTCAGCTCTTACCTCAAACTTATTTATTTCGTTCTGAGGATCTTGCAAGTTGGGAATTTATGCATCCTTTTATTGAAGGAGACAGGTATACAGAAATTGGAGATGATAACGCATGCCCTTATTTTTGGCCTATCGGCGACAAATATATCATGCCTTTTTATAGCCATACTAGAGGAGGTCAATATCACATTGGAGAATATGATAAAAAAAGAGATAAATTTTTTGTAACCAGTCATGGTAAATTTAATTTCGGAGCCTCTGGTCCATCTGGAGTTCATGCCCCATCTGCAACTCCTTCTCCAGATGTAGAGGGTGGATTAATTTGTATATGGAATATGAATCCAGGAAAAAAAGATGGTTGGAATCAGCTTAAAAATGGTAATGTTCAAATTATGTCATTGCCAAGGCTTTTAACATTGTCTGAAGACACTTCAATTGTAGATCAAAATAATTTATTGCAAGAACCAGCAGGTGATATTGAATCATTAAGATATAATAAGAAAACAGTTGAAAAAATGACAATACCAGCTAATAAAGAAATTGTATTAGAGAACATTAATGGCAATACAATGGAAATTGTTGCCGAAATTGATTCTAAAAATTCTCAAATGTTTGAAATAAATGTATTGAGATCTAAAAATAAAGAAGAATACACTAGAATATCATTCTATAAAGATAGAGGTACTCGGCTAACAACTAAACCATTTTATGACGGCCCTTATTCTGGCATTAAAAGAGCCAAAAACAGCCTTTTAACCATAGACTCCTCTCATTCATCAATTCTACCAGAGGTTAGAAGTCGTCCTCCAGAAACAGCTCCATTAGTTTTAGAAGATGGTGAAAACTTAAAACTCAGAATTTTTATTGATAAAAGCGTTCTAGAGGTTTTTGCAAATGGAAAACAAGTTGTGGCAGTAAGAGTTTTCCCCGGAAGAGAAGATAGCGTTGGAGTTTCCCTACGATCCCAAGGAGGTGATAGCGAATTAATTTCCTTTGAATCCTATCAAATGAAAAGTATTTATTAAGATATTTTTAAATAAAAAGGTGATTTTTAGAAAAACAATTTTTCTTTTCGTACTAATAACATTTTCATTATCTCGAGCTCAAACTAAAATAGATACACTTAATTATCTTAAATTAATCAATAGGATTTCTGATTTAGAGTATTTGGCTACTATTCCAAAAGAAAAAGAGCTTTCCGGATCTTTTTCAAGTTATGATAGAAGATCTATATATGATAATAACAATCAAAAATATATTGATTGGCATGCTAATTCTGATGGAAGGGGGTATATAAGAAAAGAAGGAGATGATATTGTAGTATTTGAGAAAAATGGCCCGGGGGTTATATGGAGATTTTGGAGTGCATTAGCTAAAGAAGGTCATATAAAAATATTTATAGATAATAAAATACAACCAGTAATTGATCAACCCTTTCGAGATTTTTTTGAGACTGTAAATAAGAATGAAATACCACCATTAAATTACCCTAGTTTGGTCATGACCCTTTCTAGGGGTAGAAATAGATTTATTCCAATATCATACAATAAACACTGTAAAATTGTTTTAAGCAAGAATTGGGGAGCATACTACCATATAACATATACAGATTTTCCTAAAAATACTTTTGTTGAAAGTTTTAAAGAAGAATTTTCAAAACAGGAAAGTATTTTACTTGCTGAAACGGATAGGTATTTAGCTAACAGAGGATATGAAAATAAAGTATATGCAAATCAGAGTACTGTTAAAAAAAAAATCACTCTACATGCAAAAAAAAACAATGTAATTAAGATTATTAAAGGGAACAAAGCAATAACTCAAATTAAATTTGAAATAGATGAAAATTTAAATACTGAGGACAAAAAAGAATTGCTTTCTAAATTATGGTTGTCAATAAAATGGGATAGGGAACAAATAGCTTCAGTTAATTCTCCATTTGGAATGTTTTTTGGATCCTATCCTGAAATATATAATTATAGAGCTTTGCCAATAGGGGTTATAGGTGGTGATACTTTTTACTCTAATTGGTACATGCCTTTTTCCAGTCAAGCTAAAATTGAAATAATTAATAAAAGCGAAAAGAAGTTTAGTGTAAAAGTCCATATTACTGAAATCCCTTTAATCAACTCAGCGGATAATTTACTTAGGTTTAATGCAAAATGGCATGACGGTAGTATCTATCTAGATAATCAAAAAAACATAAATTTGTCTAGAGAAGAAATAGAAACAACAAAAAATGGCAGAATAATTGATTGGATATTTTTAAAAACTCAAGCAAAAGGGAGGTATTGCGGCATTACTTTACACATTAAAAACATCTGGGATGAACCAGTTGAACTTTCAGAATCATGGTGGTATGGTAAATGGAATAAAAAAACAATTGATTGGTGGTGGGGAGAAGGTGATGAAAAATTTTTTGTAGACGGAGAGAAAATGCCTTCAACTTTTGGAACTGGAAGCGAGGATTACATTGGTTATGCTTGGTCTGCTGAACCACCATTTCCAAATTTTGATAGTCCTTTTGCAAGTCAACCTTTTACACCTGTAAATGGAAATGGACATACCATAGTAAATAGGTTCCATATCGCCGATAATATTCCTTTTCATGATTCTTTTGAAGGAGTTATAGAAAAATACAAGTCTTACAAATGGTTTTCAGATAAAAAAAATATATCAACAAAAGGAAGCACGATTTATGACGTGGTAGTTTATTGGTATCAAAAATAATTAAACAACAATATTTTTTAAGATAAAATAGTTTTGAAAAACACAAAAACTTTCTTTTTTCTTTTTTCTTTTTTTAGTTTGATAACCCTATATGGGCAAAATGATTTAAAATCAGGAAAATTTAATTTTAAAGCAGATATTGTTAGTAGATTTATATGGAGAGGAATTTCTCAATCAGATAGCCCTGCTATTCAACCAAATATATATTATAGAAATAAAAACTTTGAAATTGGATACTGGGGTAGTTATGCAAACACCATAATAGAACCCGATCAACTGGAATTTTATTTTGATTTAAATGGACTTAGATTAACTATAACAGATGCGTTAAATAACTTTGAAGATCCTTTGTATGAGCCGTCCTACGATTTTAGTTTTAATGAATTTAATTTTTTTGCCACCACTTTTTTTAACACAAATAATTTATATTTCTCAATTATAAAGAAAGTGAATAATGCAAACTTAAAATTGGCTTTTGGAAAGGGAGATATATATACCTTAAAAGGTGATTTAAGTATCGTTGAAATAGGATTGAATTTGACTGAGGAACTAATTTTTATAAATGACTATAAAATCAATTTGTTTTGTGATTTAATTTATAATCCCGACAGAAGAAAAATGTTTTTGGTTCTTGGCGTTTCATTCTAATAGATTGAAGGAAATAAATTTAGAGCAAATAACTTATAGTGGTTAAAAAAAATTGAGTCTCGATTTTTTTTAGTTAAATTGTGTTTTAGAATTATTAAAAAAAATTATGATGATTAAAGAAATTAAAAATTTATATATAGTAATTTTTAGCTTACTTTTTTCTTTTTTTTCTATAGTAGAAATAAACGCTCAACTACTTAAAAAATTACAAGATAAAAAGTTAAAATTATCCAGTAAAGTTGCTGGAAAAATGCTTAAATCCATGCCAGGTGGAAAAATGGTAGAAAATTCCGCTAACGATATTCGAGAATATGAAGATCTTAATTACCATTATAAGTGTCAAAATGATTCTCTTTTATTTTTTCTGACTTTTAATCATAAACTTGGGATAAAAGGAGATGTGGTTTTATCGATAAGAAATGTTAGTGAAAAACAGATCATACTAGACAACATAGATTATAAAAAAGACAAAGAAGGTGTTTATGATAAAACATTTAACTCTCTGAGGGAAATCAGATTAAGTGAAATAAATCTGATTAATAATTCATATCAGTTTTTAAGTAGCAAGAAAGACATCATGGATGAATATTACGAAAACATGAATGGTGTTTTTAATAAAAGGGTAGAGTATTTTAAAGGAGAAGCTCTATCAATCAAAGAAAAAATGTTTTACAGTCTTAAACCTACAGATGAATTTATAGAAAGAAACAGTGAGGTTTTTTTAATTCTAGATAGTAAAGTTACCGCTAACGCTAAGCCTCAGCTAAATTTTAATCCAGTAAATCTTAGTATTAATCTTTCTTCAAAAAGCACTGATGCTAACCTTTTTGATTCAAACCAAGTTGATATTGAATACTTAATTTCTGCCATCAATTTTAGAAATTATTTTGATTTTATATCAATAATTGATCGAGTTTTATCTGCAAATCAGACAAAAATAGTTGATAGAATTATAGCTTCTAAGAAAGAAGATGGAGTGCTTAAAAAAATATTATTATTGGGAGAAGCTGAAAATCTTGATGTTTTTAGATTCAAAAATGCATTAATTTCTGATTTTACTTATTATTTAAAATACCCAAGAGAATATAAAGTAGATGAGTTTGGAGAAATATCAAGAATCCCGATCAATTTCATTTCCGATTATGATTTTAATTATCCTGAAAAAATTACACTTAAACTAAGAGAAGATATAAGTATAACTCTTACTAAAAATCCTGATTGGAATGAAACTTGGAGAATGGATAACGGAGATTTTGCAGCTGAAAAATTTAAGTTTTTACAGCAAAAGAGGGTTGATCGTATGAAGAATAAAAAGGATAAAAAGAAAAAGGATAAAAAGAAAAAGGATAAAAAGAAAAAAGATAAAAAGAAGAAAAAAGACTAATGACTAAAAATCCAACATTTATAATAATTGAAGGAGTTCTTTTAGACACTAATTTTTTAAAAATCACTTTATTCAACTTTTTCAATCTGCGAATATCTATATTCTAAAGTTGAATTAAAAAACATAAGAAGAAGTGGGGTTTTTTAATTATTGATTTGAATAATCATTTTTTTTCTGCCATAAAATATTCAATTCAGAAAGAATTTTCCCATTGCTTTTTTCTATAATAACTTCTTACAAAAAGTTTTCAACTATTTAAAACTATGAACTATTTGATCATCATCAAAGAATGGATCATCAGCATAAACACCATTAGTATATGAAAATTATTTTGATATATTTTTAGTAATTTATATGTATTTACCTATTTCCATTTCTTTACTGTAAACTTTAATACATTTTTTGTTTTGGGAATTAGTAAAAACAATAAAGCATTCATCTTTACTGATAAAAGTTAAGCTTTCGTCATTATTATACTAGATAATACCGTTATATTTTTTTTAATAAAAATGTTTTGGTAAAAACTAAATAAAGGGATACAGAGAAATAATCCTACTTATTTGTTTCAATTTAATGGATTCTGATTAATATATCTATTTTGCATTTTTTTTGTTTGTAACTCAAAATTATTTGATGTTTTTCTTAATCGTTTTTTTCCCTTTATTTTAGCTAAATTTTCATATACTTTATTCCAATCTCTTAAAACAAAATAAGCTATGGCAATATTATAATGCAATTCACCTATGATTTTATCACCAATCCTAGTTTTTCTTTTTTTTGGTTTATATTCTAGAATAGAATTCCCCCAGATGTCTATACACCTATTTATACTATTTTTTATTTCATCTGTCAAGTCTATACCATTATACTTCGACATTGCATTATCAAATACATTGAAGGCTTCGTTTAAATCGGAGTAATCATATTTTCGACCTGCCCCACGAGCTATTTTATATGAAGATTTTTTTAATGGAAATCCAAAACGGTCATTAATTCTATAAATAAAATTCTCTAATGAATTGTTATAGAGAGTATAATATAATTTTCTCAAGTGAGCATCTCTGTTTTTTTCGAAAGCTGTTATAGCTTCAGCATAAGTTTTAAATCTGCTAGAGTCAAATTTATTTCTAACAGAGACACCTTCTTTTGACAATAAGCTATTATTGTTTTTAACATCTTGAACGTATTCACTAAAATTTAAAAAACCTTCAATTGTATAAGCCCCCCCTGTTTTTTCTATAGAGACACTATCATTAATTTTTTCACTATATTTTACTTCAAATGGAGAGCCTTGATAAGAAACAGAATTTACAACAAATTTAATTGTAAAGTCTGATTCACTAAATGAAGGAGCGGTTTTATATCCATTTAGCTTAATAACTTTATTTTGGCTTGGAAAGGGAATTGGCAGCAAAAATGATGTTAGATTAATAACCCTAGAAGTATATTGTTTAAGGTTTTTTGAAAGAGGTGTATCAGGTGGCTGAATGTATTTTAATTGAATATTTTTGGTATTGGGGCGTTGCGCATAAAAAATATTTATTGATAAAAATGCAGCAAACAGAATAAAGAAAAAAATATTTTTTTGCATGGAATTGTATTGCTTTATAAATTTAATGAATATAAATTGTTTTCATCTCATACAAACCCCCTAAATAATTTCCAACTTATTTTTCAAATAAGTGGACGTTATGGTTAAGAATAAGTTAATGAGTTCGATATTAGAAGAAAAAATAGAATTTGATGGTAAAAAGTATCGAACCCAAAATTGAAAGAAGTTATACCGTGGAATAGATCAAACATTAGAGTAATATTAAAATATCTTTCTTATCTTGAAATTCATAACAATTACTATGTTCAAATCTTAGTATTTTTTTGTAATTTGATTTTTAATAAAAATAAATTGTATACTAAAAAACAGTTTGGTAATAACATAATCGCATTATTGCTTTTAATATCTTTATTGTCACCTAGTGCTTTTCAGTTTGTTTCAATCTTTGAGAAACACGAACACATCGTCTGTTCCGAGCAGCAAGTCCATGTCCATGAATCCATTGTTGAGTGTGATGTCTGCCTCTTTCATTTCACACCTTTAAATTATACTTTAGCTCAATATAAGGACTTAGAAGTTCTTTTAATTCCAGAAACAATTAAAGATAGCTTTGCTTCTTTATTGTTTCATTCGTTTACAGTAACCAATATTCAACTTCGCGGACCACCTGTTTTAACATAAATAACAGACTATTTTTTATGTTAAAACAGCCAATCTATGCGAATTTATTTTCTAACGATTCTGCTTTTGAGCAGTTTCCTATCATTATCACAAAGTTGTCACTATACCCTTTCGGGTATAGTGACAGACTTTCACGACGGCTCTGTACTTGAGGGAGCAACATTAATTGTTGCAGGTACTGAACGCAATGTTTTTACTGATTTTGATGGTAAGTTTATGATTTTAAACTTATGCAATGAGACCTATTCCATTCAAGTATCTCATCCTTATTGTTTGACTAAAGGTTATCGTATTAAAGTATCTGGAGATACGGTTAAGTCCTTTAAGTTGGAACATCATTTAGATACGCTCAATGAGATCATCATTGATGGAAGAATTGTTAGTAACCAATCTAAAACACTTCAGGAGAAGACCATTACTAAAGAGGAATTAGAACGTTTCAGTAGCGGATCACTTGGCGATGCACTAGCTAGTTTAAGTGGAGTTTCGTCATTGAATACAGGGAATACTATCATAAAACCGATGATCAACGGGCTCCACAGCAGTCGTGTTGTTATTATAAACAATGGGGTGCGGATGGAGGATCAAGAATGGGGAGCTGAACACGCACCAAATGTTGATGTTAATGGAATCAACAAACTAACTCTGATAAAAGGAGCTGGTGCGCTTAAATATAGCGGTGATGCGATAGGAGGGGTTATTATTGCTGAAGCTGCAAAAGTTCCTTTTAAAGACAGTCTTTTTGGAAAAACTCAACTGGGATTAGCCTCAAATGGTAAAGGCACATTCATGACCTCTCAGCTCACTAAAAGTTATGAGAGTGGCTGGTATGGGACATTGCAGGGTAGCTTGAAACGTTTTGGTGATTTTGAAACGGCAGATTATATATTGAGTAATACTGGGATAAATCAGCGTAACACTTTTTTGAAAGTTGGGCTCAATAGTTTCGATTATGGCTTTGAAGTATTCTATTCCTTTTTCAAAAATGAAATTGGAATTTTGAAAGCTTCTCATTTAGGAAGTGCTCAAGATTTGTTTCGAGCTATTGAAAGTGATAGACCATTAATCATAAATGAATTTACTTATAATGTTTTTTCTCCTAAGCAAGAGGTAACCCACCATTTGTTTCGCGTAAAAGCATACAAAGGATTAGGTGAACTTGGGAAGTTCAGTTTTCAGTATGATTACCAAAAAAATAAACGGCTTGAATTTGATATCCGAAGGGGATCAGATCGAGGAAATGCTTCCTTGGATTTAGAATTGGATACCCACACTTTAATGCTTGATTTGGATGCTAATACGACGGATCAATCAAATATTAAAGTAGGAGTCATGGGGAGTTATCAAAACAACTTTGCACTAAATACTGGAGTGCGAAGATTGATACCAGATTATGATAAATACGATTTTGGAGCATACCTTATTGGAGATTATCGATTTAGTGATCATTGGCTTTTTGAAATTGGCGCAAGACTCGATTATACTGAGATGAATGTTTTTAAGTTCTATCGAACTTCTTTTTGGAAGTCTAGAAATTATGATCAACTTTTCTCTAAACTGGTTGTAGAAGAATTTGGTAATCAGATTCTAACCAATCCAAAATTGAATTTTCATAATGGATCTGGGACTTTTGGTGTTGTTCACAATTTTGATGAGAAGTATAAAATATTTTTTAATTATTCACTTACTTCTCGAATACCAAATCCTTCTGAACTTTTTAGCGAAGGTTTACACCATTCTGCTTCAAGAATTGAATTGGGGGATCTAACTTTTAATCTAGAAATTGGACATAAACTGTCCTTTACTCTAGAGCGAAAAAATGAGAGTTTCAGTTATTCGATCAATCCCTTTGTAAACAATATTTCAGACTTTATTGTAATAGAACCTATCACTGCCAATAGTACAATTCGAGGCACTTTTCAAGTTTGGGAGTATCGAAAAACGAATGCTCAACTTTTGGGAGTTGATTTTGATGCTTCGTATGTTTTTAAAGAATCGCTTCAATTCAATCATCAATCATCAATCGTAAAAGGTCTCGATAGGATACGAGATGAAGCCCTTATTAATATGCCCCCTGTAAACACAACAAACGAAATAGTTTATTATTACAGCAAGATTAAAAACCTACGTTTAGCATTACAAAGTGAATATGTATTTAGACAAAACGAATTCCCCAATACAGATTTTGAAGTATATATTCCCGATACCGAAACTCAAGAGATGGTTGAGGTGAGTTCCCCTCCGCCTGCATATCATTTACTTAATTTCAATTCAACTATTGATTTTAATTTTTCTGAAAAATCAACTTTAACAGTAGGTTTTCAAATTACAAATATGCTCAATATTTCTTACAGAAATTATCTAAATCGAATGCGATTATTTGCAGACGATTTAGGTAGAAACTTTTTATTAAATATTAAATTAAATTATTAACAAATAGAACAATAAAATGAAAAAAATATATTTTTTAACAAAAGTACTTTTTACACTATTATTAGGGTCTTGTTCAAAAGACAATAAAACTCCAGAAGTTGTAAACGAGGAGGAACTAATTACAACACTTACGGCAACCCTTGTTCCTGAAGCTGGTGGAACACCGATTATCTTAACTACTCGTGATTTAGATGGTGACGGACCAAATGAACCGATAATTACAGTCTCTTCAAACCTAGCAGTTGGTGTAAATTACAATGGAAGCATTGTACTTCTTGACGAAACAAAAAGTCCAGCAGATATTATAACCGAAGAAGTAGAAGAAGAAGCAGAGGAACACCAATTTTTCTATACCATCGGAAGCAGTTTAGATGTTACAGCAACCTCTACTAATTTTGATTCGGATGGCAATGTATTGGGTACAGAGTTCTTATTAATTCCGAATTCTGCAAGCAATGGTTTATTGACTTTTACGCTGCGTCATGAACCTACCAAACCTAATGATGGTCTCAGCTCTGCAGGAGGAGAAACGGATATAGAAGCAACTTTTACAATAATCATTGAATAGTTTTTATTAAGAAGCTTTTATAGTTTTGAATCAAACACCCTTTGCCGTTAAAGCAAGGGGAGACGTCTTAAAGGAAGCTGTTTATCAAGAACTAAGCCTTGTCAAGAAAATCTCTGCAAACTAGACCCTAAGGGCAGAATAGACTTGTTAATTAAGCTTATTCCTTTTGTGTGCCCTAAAATCAAATCAGAGAATCATGATTTAAATGAACCTTTGGATTTTAGGTTTTAGAAGTGTCTGAAATTGAAAAAATCATAAAGGAAAAAGGATTAACGGAATTTAGACCCTCCGTTTATCTAAAAGAGTTTTATTATTGAATAGCGATCGTTCTAACCATTCCTCCGTGAAGTGAACACTGATAATAATATGTTCCGGTCGATGTTGGTTTTCATGAGACTGTTCCACTTTATTTGGCATTATTTGTGACACCGCTTATGGTATCTCGTTCCTGTTCCGGCAACTATTTTTAAATAAAATGGATGCCCCGTTGCGCTAATATTTAAATTAAAAGTATTTTTACTGACAAGAACTAAAGTAAAACAAACAAGATATAAAATGTGTTAATCATATAGAATATAACACTAAAACTCACAATTTAACACCCCACCTCTTCAAAATAAATCTATTTTCCTTATAGGGGTCAGCTGCGCTGCCTGTGATTTTAAGCTATTATTTCTTCATGTATTCAATCAATGTGCTTAATGGAAAGAGGGCCGAAATTAAGTGGTTTTATTTTGCACCATTAACAATACCGTTATTACTTACTATTCTTTCGTATTTCAATATTAATTTTACAGGAATCAAAACCTCAAGTTTTTATGAAGTCAAATTTAAAGAGGCTCATTATTTATTAGAGACTACGATTAGTTCACTTATTGTTGTTGTTATTTATCTTTTTATAAGATATTACAGAAATAACTATGAGAACTTTTGTGAGAGAAAGTACATCTCAAAATTCACAACCTGGGTGTTTTTATCTATGGGCTCAAGAATTATTTCACATATACATCATATCCTATCATTCTCTCATCACTTAAATAGAGTAGTTCTTAATTTTATAAAATATTCTACTATTTTATAAAATCTCATATTTTTATTTTCTTCCTGCTGAGCTAGATACAATAAAGTACAAAACTGTTTTTAAAAGCATAAAACAGAGTCTAATTAACTTTAACACCACTTATTGTATAGTATTTTTGCTATGTCTGGACAATGAGCTACTAAGTAAATTAATAAAGAAAGGTTTTAATGATTTTTGTATAAATTTGACAAATCTTATGAGAGCTTCTTTTTTTTATATTTTATATTCATTTATTGCTTTTACTATTACCTATTCAATTTCTCTATTAACAAAAATTCAATTAGTTAATTATGCTATAATACTTTCATTTTTATTTCAATGGATCTTATTTATACCTGCTTATCTTTTTCAAACAGAAAAATTTTATGATATCTCTGGAAGTATAAACTACATTATAATAATTGCATATATATATTATAATAGTTATTTAAAATTTGATTTTAATTTAGGGAATCTTATTCTATCTATTTTAATTACTATCTGGGCTGTAAGATTAGGTTCATTTTTATTTTTTAGAATTAAAAAGGATGGAGAAGATAAAAGGTTTAGATCCATAAAACCGTCTCCTACTAAATTTTTTATGACTTGGACTCTTCAAGGAATGTGGGTTTCTATATGTTCTCTTTGTGCTATAACTGGAATGTCAAGTGATAAAGGGATAGTAATAAACAATCTATTTTATCTCGGTTTAATAATTTTCATTTTAGGCTTTTATATTGAAGTAATTGCTGATTATCAAAAAACGAAATTTAGAAATGATCCTAAAAATAAAAATAGTTTTGTCACCTCTGGTTTATGGGCTTATTCAAGACACCCTAACTATTTAGGGGAAATTTCTTTGTGGATTGGAATTTCAATAATATCTTTTTCTTCTCTTTCTAATTGGCAATTTATTACATTAATTTCTCCAGTTTTCACTTATATTCTTTTAGTTCATATAAGTGGTATTACATTTTTAGAAGTAAGTGGAAATAAAAAGTGGGGTCATCTTAAAAGTTATCAAGAGTATATTAAAAAAACACCTAGACTTTTGTTTTAAGTATTTGTACGATTATTTTACGGATGTGATGGCTTGAGATTACCTTTTACAAACTGTTTTGGGAGGATATAGACATCAGTTAAAATCTTAAAAGTAGTTCGTGAGAATTATTTGTGATTCCAATATTTTTGTTGATTGAACCTCCTTGATATGCATATCCAAGAGTTAGATTCCTTCCAATATGAATTCCGGTAATAGCTCCATAGAAGCCTGCGTTTTTTTGCCCTGGAACTCCTGAGCTTAATGTTGTTATAGCCTGAGTGCCAATCCAAAATTTATCGCCTGCTACAATTAAAACACTCGCATCGAATGTTAAAGGAAGTAATTCTGTTTTCTGTATCAGAACTAGGTTTAAATTTAATAGTGTTATTCTCTCCAATAAGTCCTCCAAAAAACATATAATAATTTCTTTTGTAAAAAACATCTTCATCCTCAAGAAAGTATGGTATTTGTAATTCTTAAGGAATATTTATAAATTAGAGTATTATTAATCATAAATCAATTAAAATGAAAAAATTATTACTCGTATTTACACTTCTGATAAGTTTATCTGTTTTAGCTCAAGATGGAGAAATGAGAATCAGCATGTAGTATACGATTAAGCCTTTGGCTGCCAATAGAAGTCCGATAATTACGGTTGAAGAGCATATGGTTAATGGTGGTCTGGGAGAAGCTTGTGCTTCATATTTATTTCAAAAAGGGGTAAAGAATTCATTTCAAATCATGGGCATTCCAGATGAGTACACGGTGACGGGCTCTCAGGTTGAAATTTTCAATCATTAAGGAATATGACAGAGCAGGATATTATTGAAAGCAGAAGAATTACTTAAAGTTTAAGAGTTATATGAAACGTTTGATCAACAATAGCCTGCTATTTCTATTTTTTGGGACATTTATTTTGTTTAGCTGTAGTGAGAAAAAAAATAAATCTGGAGATGACCCCAAGAAAGTTGCAGTCATCATATCTACACTTAACAACCCTTGGTTTGTTATTTTGGGAGAAACTGCTGCAAATCAGGCAAATGCACTTGGCTATGAAGCCAATATTTTCGATTCTCAAAATAATACGGCATTGGAAACTGATCATTTCGAGAACGCCATTGCCTCTGGCTATGATGCGATCCTTTTTAATCCTACAAATGCAGATGGATCCATTGTAAATGTGCGAATTGCTAAAAAAGCCGGAGTACCCGTTTTTTGTATGGATCGAGAAGTAAATGCGACAGATGCTGCAACAAGTCAAATCTTGTCTGATAGTTACGCCGGTTGTGTTGCAATTGGAAAGTACTTCGTTGAGAAATTGAACAAAAAAGGTAAGTATGTGGAAATACTTGGAATGGTAGGTGACAATAACACTTGGAGTCGATCCAAAGGGTTTCATTCAGTAGTTGATTACTATCCTGATTTAAAAATGGTGGCTCAACAAAGTGCCGATTTTGATCGAAATAAGGCAATGGAGGTTATGGAATCAATTTTACAAGTGCACCCAGATATCAATGGAGTGTTTTGTGGAAATGACGGTATGGCAATGGGAGCGTACCAAGCATTGATTGCTGCAGGAAAAGATGACCAAGTCATGGTCTTTGGGTTTGACGGCACAGAAGACGTAATAAACTCAATCCAACAAAAGAAGATATTAGCGACCGGCATGCAATTTCCATTATTGATAGCCAAAACAGCTGCAATTTATGCAGACCAGTACTTCAAAGGGAAAAGAGATTTTGCGCAAAAAGTACCGATTACGGTGGAAATGGTAAATCAAGAAAATGTCCATGAATATGTCGCTTATGGCGGAGATGAATAATTTGATAGAGGTATGAGTAAAAGAATAAAAAATATCGTTGGGGCTCTAATAGCTGGAATTGTGATTTACAATTCCATTTACTTTCGCCCGCTTGACGAAAAATTAGCTGAAGAGGAAGTAGTAGTTTTTGATGTCTTAAATTTTGTTGATAAAATGTGGGACGCTGATCTTTTAACGACCTACGACTCAGCTACGGATTTTACAATTCTATTGAATTTATTGGTCAATGAGCCAAACCTGGCCTTTGAAAAAGAAGCGCAGGCACTTGGCATTGGAAATATTGGCTATTTCAAAGTACAGGGTGAAGGCATAGTTTTGTCTGTAAATGAAAACAACGTACTGATCAAAGTTGGAGATAGAATAGTTGAAATTGAGACAGAGTTCATTTTTGGCAATGCCGTACGTGATGCATCAGGACTTATTAAAATCAACGATTATGACGAGACCTCTGATTTTAACAGCATCTCTGAATCCATAAACGACAAGATTAGAAATGAAGTAGTCCCCCCATTTAAACTCAAAGTTGCAAAAGGTGATCGCATAGTTTTCAAAGGAGCTATTGAGTTGAACAATGCCCACTTGAATCTTGATCAACCCGAAGTAATCCCTGTTTCCCTTCAAATCGTACCTTAGTTATGAAAGCCCTGCTTGAAGTCCAAAATATTACCAAAAAATTCTCGGGGGTAACAGCTCTCAATCAAGTCTCTTTGAGCTTGGAAAAAGGAAAAGTAACAGCCCTTATCGGAGAAAATGGAGCAGGAAAATCGACATTGCTCAAGATTATGTCAGGTATTTACGCTGATTACGAAGGGGCCATTTCCTACAAAGACAGAGAAGTCCAGTTTTTCAATCCAAAAGATGCTCAAGAATTAGGCATTTCAATCATACACCAGGAATTGAATCTTATTCCTTATCTGTCGGTCGCTCAAAATATTTTTTTAGGTCGAGAATTGATCAATGGGTTAGGTTTTTTGGATGAGGAAAAAATGAACCAGAAGACAACTGAACTACTTGAGAGACTCAAATTGGAGGTTGACCCTCAGGTGGCCGTAAGTTCATTGAAAGTGGGGCAGCAACAAATTGTGGAAATTGCTAAGGCTCTTTTGATCGAATCGGAGGTGCTTTTTATGGACGAACCCACCTCAGCGATTGGTGAAAGTGAAGTGGAAGTGTTGTTCGAGATCATCAATCAATTAAAGGAAGAAGGAAAAGCCATTGTTTACATTTCGCATAAGCTGGACGAACTTTATGCATTAGCAAATGACTTTGTAGTTTTGCGAGATGGTGAGCTTGTTGGACAGGGAGAAGTTAAGGATATTTCCCGTGATCAGTTGGTCGATATGATGGCAGGAAGAAAAGTCAAAGTAGCCAAAAAAGAAAAAAGAAGCCTAACTGAAGAATCAGTTCTTCGAGTACAAAATCTAACGCTAAAGAACCCCGAAAATCCTCAACGTCTTCTATTGAATAATATCACTTTTGATCTTAGAAAGGGAGAAGTGTTAGGGCTTTATGGTCTAATGGGTGCAGGTCGAACAGAACTGTGCGAGAGTTTATTTGGTCTTCATCATTTTTCCATGAGTGGACAAATGATGTTGGATAATAAAGAAACGCATTTCAAATCTCCAATACATGCCATGGAGAGAGGAATGGCCTTGGTGCCTGAAGACAGAAAACGTGATGGTATCGTCCTGGGTATGTCAGTTGCTCAGAACATCAGCTTGACGGTCATGGACAAGATAGAGAAAGTTGGATTACTCAATAAAGGATTGGAATTCGACCTTTATACTAAGCATGTTTCTTCCTTAAAAATTAAAGTTAATTCTGAATCTCAGTTGATCAGAAATTTGAGTGGAGGTAACCAACAAAAAGTGGTTTTGGCAAAATGGATTGAACGTAACCCTAAAGTGCTCATGCTCGATGAACCTACACGTGGGATTGACATCAATGCTAAAAATGAAATTTATGAGTTGATAGCAAAACTGTCTAACTCAGGAATTTCTGTGCTGGTTGTTTCTTCTGAAATTCCAGAAATACTTGCAATCTCAGATCGAATCCTTGTCATGTCCGAAGGTGAGATCACGGCAGAGTTGAGCAGTGAAGAAGCCAATGAAAATAAAATAATGAATGCCTGCATTCCGGTAAATCAAAACTAATGATCTCATTAAAAAAATATAACATCGCCCAGTTTCAATCCTTGATTGCATTATTTGTTCTGTGCTTTGTATTGGCTTTTATGACTGAAAATTTCATGACTACTGATAATTTTTGGAATGTGATGCGCCAGATATCAGTGAATGTATGCATCTCTGTTGGAATGACACTTGTGATACTCACAGCAGGAATTGACCTTTCTGTTGGTTCCATATTGGCATTTTGTGGAGCTATCACAGCCGGTCTTTTAAAGTATGGGATAGAGTTATCATCTGCCAATCTTTTTATTGGTTTTACGGTATTAGGAGTAGTTGTGATTGGTATACTGGCAGGGGGGGCAATGGGTTTTGTTAACGGATTTGCCGTCACTCGATTTAAAGTTCCTGCATTTGTAGCAACACTAGCCATGTTAACAATGGCAAGAGGATTCACAATGCTCTGGACCAAAGGCCACCCAATTACAGGGCTTGGCGATACATTTGGATTTCTAGGAACAGGTTGGGTTTTAGGTATTCCAATGCCCGTATGGATATCAGGAATAGTCGTAATAGTCGCAATGATACTAACTACTAAAACCCGGTTTGGTAGATACATATATGCCATAGGTGGAAATGAAAATGCTGCTAGACTCTCCGGTATTCCGATTACAAAAATCAAAATATGGGTGTATTCTTTAGCTGGAATGCTAGCCGCTATTGGAGGAGTGCTAGTTACAGCAAGATTGGATTCTGCACAACCCAATGCCGGAATGAGCTATGAACTAGACGCTATAGCCGCTGTAGTAATTGGGGGAACATCATTAGCTGGTGGGCGAGGAACGATCATTGGAACTGTGTTAGGCGCAATGATCATCGGCGTGCTTAACAATGGTTTGATATTGTTGGATGTCTCTCCATTTTGGCAACAAGTCATCAAAGGCATGGTCATACTATTGGCGGTGATTATTGATAAAACAAATTCGAAAGACGAATGAGAATAGCACACTCAATTCTCTACTAAATTTTTCAAACTAACTGAAAACGATACAGATTCTAAATTAAAAAAGGAAACGATGTTTCCCTTTTGTACCCCTTACGATTCCATTCTCGAACTCTTTTTACCAAAACCTAACAAACATACAGTCATTTATAAAGGAAGTAGATTATTAAGGTTTAGATAATTCTTATATTTATAATAAGAAAAGTATTGATGAAATTAGAAAAAGTATTAAATAAATTTTATTTAAACAATGGACTGCCTGAAAATGGCGGAATTGCCTATGATACTTTTCAGGTTAAAGTATGGTTCATATACATCCCATTTCCAAATCCAAAATTCCGAAAAGATGTTACTTATATTCACGATATTGAACACGTTTTAAATAATTGCGATACTTCTTGGAAGGGGGAATCATTTATTGCTGGATGGGAAATAGGAACTAGATTTTATAAGTATTTTCCAATTAATATTTTTATTTTTTTGGCATTTGGATATAGCTTATTGTTACATCCAAAAACGGTATTTAAAGGATTTAAGAAAGGGCTGAACAATATTGGAATAATTGATTTAGGGCTCACTAAGTCTGAACTAATGAAAATAGAATTTAATCAATTGGTAAAGGTTACCCAAAAAGAACAACTTACTAAAATGGGAATTTCGCAATGGACCGAATTTATATTTTGCACATTTATTAGTCAAATTATTCTTTTATCCCCACTCATCTTAATAATTTTAGGTTTGATTTATGTGTTTGGATAAACCCTAGGCATATCATCCTCTGTAAGTTTGTTAAAAGAACACGGAGTTAAGCGTCTTTAAATAATCATTACATTTAATTAAAAACCAACACTATGAAAAAGCTACTTACACTATTAACCGTCACGCTCTTTTTATCCTGTGCTCAACCTCAAAAAAAGGAATCACAAGAAGTGGCAAAAAAGGTAGACTACATTTATGAAGCTACCTATTCAGATAATTTTAAGATTGGAAACCCCGATATAGTATTAAAAGTTCAAGAAATACATCAATATATTATAAATAAGAATTATGATATTGCGGTGAGTTATCTTGCAGATAATGTCATTTTTGCGTTAGAAGACGGTTCTCAATTAGAAGGAAAAGAAGCTTGTATGAAATTTATGTTAGAATCATATTCATCAATCGAGATTGAGGACTATCAAGTAGCAGTAAATCTAGCTGTAAAAGAAGAAAATGGTGACGAATGGGTTCTATTGTGGGATAATGGTAAAATCGTTACATCAGATGGGAAAGAATCGGCTTATAATTGGATGGAAACATTTCGTTTTGAAGGAGACAAAATTGCTTATATGAATCAATTTTCAAAACCAAGGAAATAACATAGATAATAACCTCCCAATCGGAGGGTTTTTCTTTTAAACCACAGGTCTATCTTCTTTTTTTAATTCATCAACTTCTTTTTTTAAAGTTTCTACAGTTTTTTTTAATTGAAGTACTTGAGTTAACGCCCCTATACCAAAGATAAATCCCATAATCCCCAAAGCTTCCATATTAGTTTTATTTAGACTTGCAAATTAATATAATAAATCTAAACCATAAGCATATCATCTTCGGTAAGTTCAGGCTTACGAAGAAAAACACGGCGTTAAGCTTCTTTAAATAATCATTACATTTAAGTAAAATTTAACACAATGAAAAAGCTACTTCTTGTTTTACTGTTAGTTCCATTAGTTTCTTTTGGGCAGAAAATTAAGGGAGAAAAACTTTTCTCAATTAAAGCAGCAGTTGGAGAATCGCAATCCTCTATTGGAGAATATTTAAATTTAAAAACAATCTATGCACCCTACACTAAAGGAGTCTTTAATGGAATTGCCAATGGTAAAGTTCTTCCAGTTGGAGGAGATTATCC
>Ga0114997_10001047_pt1 | contig 22974 bp, 22 predicted proteins | sample ArcticOcean_MG_C_2_FD_87045 | JGI IMG/M metagenome (GOLD analysis project Ga0114997, IMG submission 87045) | Marine microbial communities from western Arctic Ocean - ArcticOcean_MG_CB4_136 | ecosystem: Environmental > Aquatic > Marine > Oceanic | place: Arctic Ocean: Canada Basin | collected...
CTTTTCCTGTTTCTAAGCTTATTTTCTTTCCTGCTACTTCTATTTCTTTCTTGTATACTTTGAACATCTAATTTCCATTTCCTTCTATTTTCTTAAATTTAATTGTGTTAATACATTTTTGTATGAATCTATCTTGTTTTTTTTCAAATAATCCAACAATTTTTTTCTTCTATTTACTGCTCTTAACAATCCGACCGAAGAATGTCTATCTTTTTTGAATTGCTTAATATGTTTTGACAGAGTTTCAATTTTTTCTGTAAGCAATGCTACTTGAACTTCTGAAGAGCCCGTGTCTTTATCATGCGTTGCTAGTTTTTTTATTTTTTCCTTCATACTTTTTCTTTTCCTATTTATTTGTTTGTTTTATTAAATTCTCAATTTTTTCGGCATATTCAAATGAATCATCTTTAGCAAAAAGTATTTTTGGTAAAAATTTTATAATTATTTTTTTAGATAGTGCCTTCCTAACTAAAAACGAATATTCTTTCAATTTTTTTATTGTTATATCGGTGTTTTTTCCTCCTAGAGGTAATACATAAGCTTTAGCAATTTTAAGATCCTGACTCATTTTTACTTCTGTTACCGTTATATTGTTTGTTTCTAAATTTGGGACTTTAGCTTCATTTCTAACGAAAATCATTCCTAATGATTGCTTAATCATTTCACCAACTCGAAGTTGTCTTTGAGATACTGGTTTTCCTAATTTATTGCTCATTATATTGTTCTCTCAGTTGATGTAGACTTAAATGCTTCTATTATGTCTTTTTTTTGATAATCATTAAAGTCTTTTAGTGTGATTCCACACTCTTGCCCTGTAGCTACTAGTTTGACTTGGTTCTTTTCTCTGAAAATAGAACCTATTTTACCAGTATAAATAATGGCACCATCCCTAATTAGTCTAGCATTAGCTGCACTTAAGACTTCACCTTCTGTTACTCTAGATCCGGCAACTTTTCCAGCTTTAGAAACTTTGAACACTTCTAAAATTTCTGCTGATCCTAAAACTTCCTCTGTTATATCTGGTGATAACAATCCAGACATTCTTTTCTTTATAAAGTCTAAAATTTCATAAATTATATTGTATGAAGAAATTATAATTTTTTCTTTTTCAGCTAAAAGTTTAGCTTCTTTTGTTGGCTTAACATTGAAAGCCACTAAAACAGCATTAGATGCTTTTGCCAAAGTAACATCAGTTTCTGTTATCATTCCAATATCAGATAAAATAATATTTGGTTTTACTTCATCGTGTTTGATTTGTGAAATTGCTCCCTTTATTGCTTCTGCTGAGCCATTAACATCAGATTTAACTATAATATTTAATTCATCAGATACCTTATCTTTAAATGCTGACTCTTGTGTTACAAAAACTAAAGGATTTTTACCTTCCTTTTTTTCTTGTATTCTAGCTTCCGACAAAGCTTTTGCTTCTTTTTCACTATTTAAAACCAAAAAATCATCTCCTGCATTAGCCGCTCCATTAATACCAAGTATTTCAATTGGCATTGCCGGCAAGGCTTCACTAATATTTTTTCCTAAATCATTTATTAATGCTCTAGCTTTTCCCCATTTTAACCCACTTACAAAGTAATCTCCTTTTTTTAATGTTCCTGAAGTAATAATTACTGTTGCTACAGGGCCTCTGCCTATGTCAATTTTTGATTCAAGCACTATTCCTTCCGCTTTTGAATCAAAATCAGTTTTTAAATCTAAAATTTCAGCTTGTAGAACTATAGACTCAACAAGTTTGTCTAAATTTTTTTTTGTTTTTGCAGATATTTCAACCATTAATGTTTCACCTGATAGCTCTTCTGCAATTAATTCATGTTCTAATAATTGATTCTTAATTTTTTGTGGGTCAGCTTCTGGCAAATCACATTTATTTATTGCAACTACTATTGGAACTTTTGCTGCCTTTGCATGCTTTATTGACTCTATTGTTTGTGGCTTAACACCATCATCTGCAGCTACTACTAAAACTACTACATCAGTTAATTTTGATCCTCTTGCTCTCATTTCTGTAAATGCAGCATGACCTGGGGTATCTATAAATGTTAATTTATTCGATTTATGTTCAATTTGGTAAGCGCCTATATGTTGTGTTATTCCTCCAAATTCACCTGATACTACATTGGTACTTCTTAAAACATCTAAAACTGATGTTTTTCCATGATCTACATGCCCCATAACTGTAACAATTGGAGGTCTATTTTTTAAATTTGCAGATCTGGAATCTTTAATTTTTTGAATAATTTCTTCTGCTTTAGTTTCTCTTATGGGATTGTGACCAAATTCTTTTACTAAGAATTCAGCAGTATCAGCTGCAAGCGTTTGATTAATTGTAACGGTTACTCCCATTTCTAATAAATGTTTTATTACACTGCTTGACTGTTCTGCCATTCTATTTGCTAATTCTCTTACAGTAATAGCCTCAGGAACATTGACATCTCTCTGTATCGGTTTTAAATTTTCTTTTAAATCATTCTTTGAAATATCTCTATTTTCTTTTAGTTTGGCTCTTTTAAGAGACGCCATACTTCTTGCTCTTGTTTCAATTTCATCGCTAAGAGCTCTTGAGACAGTAAGTTTTGTTTCTCTTTTTTTTAATCCAGTTTTTCCTTTATTGTCTTTAGAAGTTGAATCTCCCTTAAGTCTTCTCGTTGCTCTTTGTTCTGCAAGTTTACGTTTTTCATAATCATTTGTAATTGGCGCAGATGGTGCGCTAGAACTTGTGGGCCTAGGTGCTCTTGTGGATATAGGTTTTTTTTTTGAAAAACCTGTTTTTTGAGTATTTATAGGTTTGTTAAAAGAACCTCTAGTGTTAAATCTGCTTGTTTTTTTTTCTATAACTACTGAGTTTTTACTTTGAGTTTTGGCTAATTCAATGTTTTCAATTGATTTCTTTGCAATTCCAGAAAGTGTAAGTTTTGTTTTTTTTTTGTCCATATATCATCGCTCAATCTTTATAAACTTTTTCTCGAGCAGTCATTATTAATTCTTCCGATTCTATTTTTGATAAAGCAAAATCTTCTAAATATCCTTTTATTTTTATTCTCTCGCCTTTAACTACATCATAAGCACCTGTTAGTTCATCTGATGCTAAGTCTGCAAAATCTGATAGCTTTAAAATTTTTTGTTCCCCGAGAGTTACTAACATTCCAGGTGTAAGGCCCTTGTGGATTATTAATTCATTTTCTAAACCCAAGTCTTTAATTCTTTGCGATATTTCTTCTTGATCTTTTTTATAAAAATCCTTTGATCTTTCTATTAAAGCTTTTGCAGTTTCTTCTTCAATTCCTTCTATTTTCATTAAAGTTTCTGGTTCACTATCTTTAATATCATCTATTGATGAAAATCCCTCTGCTACAAGTAATTGACCCAACGTTTCATCCAATTCTAGATTTTTAACAAAATTTTCTGTTTTTTCTTTAAATTCTAACTGTCTTCTTTCAGAGTCTTCTTCGTCTGTCATTATATTAATTTCATAGTTCATTAACTTGGTTGCCAATCTAACATTTTGACCTCTACGTCCAATTGCTTTACTTAAATTTTCTTCTGTTAAAATAACATCCAGTTTTTTTGTAATATTATCAACGTTGACTCTTTGAACTTCGGCTGGAGTTAATGCGTTAGAGACAATAATTGCAGGATCCTCCGACCAATTAACAATATCAATTTTTTCACCTTGCAATTCGTTTACTACTGCTTGAACTCTGCTTCCTCTCATTCCTACACAGGCACCAACTGGATCAAGTGAAGTATCTATAGCTTTTACACAAATTTTAGCTCTACTTCCTGGGTCTCGTGCTGAAGATTTTATTTCAATCAAACCATCATAGATTTCTGGAACTTCCTGAATAAATAATTTTTCCATAAACTTGGGGTGTGCTCTTGATAAAAAAATTTGTTGACCTCTCGTTTCTCTTCTTACATCGTAACAATATGCTTTTATTCTATCACCCGCTTTAATATTTTCTCTTGGTATCATTTCATTTTTTTGGATAATCGCTTCCGCTCTTCCAAGATCTACAATTATATTTCCAAACTCTAATCTCTTTACAATACCACTTAAAATAGAATCTTTTTTATCAATAAAGTCATTAAACTGTCTTTCTCTTTCTGCCTCTCTAACGTTAAAGCTTATAACTTGTTTTGCTGTTTGAGCTGCTATTCTTCCGAAATCAAATGATGGTAATGCCTGTAAAACTTCATCACCAATTTTTTTAGTATTATTTTCAGAGTCTAGTTTTATCGCATCTTCTAAGTTAATTTCTAAATTAATATTTTCTGGTTTTTCTACGATAATTAATTTACGAAAAATTTCTATGTTGCCATTCTCTCTATCAATCACAACTTTTATTTCATTGTCCTGACCAAACTTTGCTTTTGCTGCTTTTGCAATACCAGTTTCCATTGAATTAATAATTAATTCTTTATCAATAGATTTTTCTAAAGCTACTGCTTCAGCAATTCTAAGTAGTTCTAATTTATCAGCTCTTTTGTTCAGCATTTTTTTTATATCTTCCAAAAAAAAATGGGCCTAGGCCCATTTTGAAATTTCAACAATGTGATGTGAATATATTTATTTTTTACAAGTTTTCAACTGATTACTTGATAAAAATTGATTTTTTATCAGTATTTTCCCAAGAAAAAGACCCGTCAGATTCTGGGTCTCTTCCAAAATGCCCATAAGCAGACGTTTTTTCATATATTGGCTTATTCAATCCTAACATTTCTCTAATTCCTTTAGGCGATAAATCAAAATTTTCATTAATAAGTTTTTCTACATATTTATTTTTTTCTTCATCATTATCAAAAAGATCAACATAAATTGATAACGGCTTTGAAACTCCAATAGCATAAGCCAATTGAATTAGGCACTTATCAGCAATTTTTGATGCTACTATATTTTTAGCTAGATATCTGGAAACATAGGCCGCTGATCTATCAACTTTAGTTGGGTCTTTCCCTGAAAAAGCCCCTCCACCATGTGGTGCTGCTCCTCCATAAGTATCAACTATAATTTTTCTACCAGTTAATCCGCTATCTCCATCTGGACCGCCAATAACAAAATTTCCAGTTGGATTAACATAAATTTCTTTTTCATCTAAATCTATTAAAAGATTTTTTGGTATTGATTTTTCAATATAAGGTTTAACTAATTCCCTAACTTGAGATTGGTTAACATCAGCAGAATGTTGTGTAGATATAACTACAGACTTTACTGATGATGGTTTTCCATCTTTATATTCAATTGTAATTTGACTTTTTGAATCAGGTTCAATATTTTTAAGTTTTCCAGATTTTCTATCTTCTGCCATGAGTTTTAAAATTTTATGTGAATAATGAATTGGGGCTGGCATTAAAACATCCGTTTCATTACAAGCATAACCAAACATTATTCCTTGATCTCCCGCTCCCTCATCTTTGTTTCCAGCAGAGTCAACACCCATTGCGATATCTGCAGATTGAGAGTGTAGGTAACTTTCTATTTTAGTAGCCTCTCTCCAAGTAAAGCCATCTTGGTCGTAGCCAATATCTTTAATACAATCTCTTACTTTAGAAATTAATTCATCTTTATTAATATCCGGACCACGTGTTTCACCAGCTAAAACAACTTTGTTTGTTGTTGTTAAAGTTTCACAGGCCACTCTTGACTGTGGTTCAGAGCCTATATAAGTGTCGACAACCATATCTGAAATTCTGTCACAAACTTTGTCTGGGTGTCCTTCTGAAACTGACTCACTAGTAAATAAATAATTTTTTTTCATTTTTTTTTTTTTATATTAATAAAAAAAACAAAACTAATATAAATTATCAATAAATAAAAGAATATCTTATTTCCATTCTTAGAAAAAAAGGTGCTATTTATCTTCTTAAATTTAATAATTTCGATAACTCCACTATGAGTTGACTCTATTTTTTTTATTATTTCACCATTAAGACCTATATGGGCTGTTATGCCATTATTTGTAGATCGAATAATATTTTTACCTTCTTCAATAGCTCTAAAAATTGAGTGAGAAAAATGTTGATGTGGGCCAACTGAATTTCCAAACCATCCGTCTTCAGAAATATTTATTATAAAATCAAAATTAGATGCTTTAAACAATTTTCCTGAATAAATAATTTCATAGCAAATTAAAGGTAAAAAACTAAAACTAAAATATTCATTTTTTGTATCAATAACTTTTCTTGTTTTTCCCTTTGAAAATGATTCGTAGTTATTTGTAATACTTCTTAAACCTATTTTTTTTAAGTAATTTTCTAATGGTAAAAATTCTCCAAATGGGACAAGTTTATTCTTATAATAAAAATTTTTTATATTAAGATTTTTATCAATAACAGCTAATGAATTATAAATCTTTATCTTACCATTATCATTAATCGCATCATTAATTCCTAAAATAATTAAATGTTTTTTACTAAAATTTTTAATAAATAAATCTTTATATATTGAAATATCTCTTAAATTAGTTGAAGTTAGAATGCCTTCTGGCCAAATAAATATAGTAGGTATATCTTTGTCGGGACTACTCAACCTTATTAAATCTTTAATAATTTTTCTTTCATTATTATTATTATAAAATCTATCTATATTAATTTTTGGTGAAACTACTTTAATTATATAATCATTCTTTTGTAGAGGGACAAGTTTTTGATTATTTAATTTTATATGTCCAAAAATTAAAAAAAAGGCTGCTATAAACATAAAAAATAAACATGCAAATATTTCTTTTTTTTCTTTTTTTAAAATAAAAATTGCAGGAATTAAAAAAAAAGTAATACATATCATATTAAATCCATATGTTCCTGTAATTGATAAAATTTGAATAAATTTTAAATTTTCTGAAAAAGAGAATGCAAACAAATTCCAAGGAAACCCTGTAAGTATAGTTCCTCTTATAAATTCAATCGTTCCAAATATTATGGAAAAAATTAATACCAATGAAATGTTTTTATTTTTTATAAAAAAAGAAAAAATAAAAATAGCTAAACCATAGAAGACTGCTAGAAACGAAGGTATTACAATTAACGATAATGGAGCTAAAATTTTAAAATTTTCATCAAATGTTAGGGCAATAGTTATCCAATATAAGCTTGATAAAAAATATCCGAAACCAAATAACCACCCACACTTAAAATAAATAAATTTTTTTTCCCAAACTTCCACATGTTTAACTATAAAAATAAAAAATAAACTAAAAGTAAAAAAATTTATAATAAAATAATTATATGGTGGTAAACTAAATGAAGTTAAGAACCCTAAAAAAAACGGATAAAGCAACACTACATAACTTTTTTTAAATAAATTTTTCAAGCTTTTTACTTAATAAGTTATAAATTTTTTCTTCTTCTCTAAACATTTTTTTAAAATCTTTCAATTTAATATGATCATAATTTAATAAATGAAGAAATCCATGAATAAAAATTTTAATTACTTTTTTTTTAAATTGAATACTGGTTAAAGATTTTGGTTTATTTATATGTTCATAACTTATGATTATATCTCCTAAATAAATTTTCTTTTTAAAAAATGGCTTTTGATCAAAAGGAAAAGACAAAATATCTGTGTGTTTATTTTTATTTCTAAACTTTTTATTTAGTTTTTTGATATTTTTATTGTGAGAAAGTAAAACAGTTATATCAACTTTCTTATCCTTAAATTGATATTTTAAAGGAAAACACTTTATTAGTTTATTAAAGAAAATATCTGCTTTTTTTAATTTATTATTCCAGAATTTGTAGTCTGAAATAATATTAACATTAATCATTATCTTTATTTGAGTAAGCCTTTACAATCTTAGAAACTAAAGGATGTCTAACTACATCAGAATGATCAAAGTTCACAACCGAAATTTCATTTAAATGTCCTAATAATTTTTTTGATCTATTTAATCCAGATATACTTTTATTAGGTATATCAATTTGAGAAGGGTCTCCATTAATTACTATTTTTGAATTTTCACCAATACGAGTTAAAAACATTTTAATCTGTGTATCCGTTGCATTTTGAGCTTCATCTAAAATGGCAAAAGAATTTTTTAAAGTTCTTCCTCTCATAAAAGCTAAGGGTGCAATTTCAATATCTCCAATTTCAATCATTCTTTGAATTTTTTCAAAGTCAAAAAGATCATAAAGTGAATCATACAAAGGTCTTAAATATGGATCTACTTTCTCTTTCATGTCTCCAGGTAAAAAGCCAAGCCGTTCACCAGCTTCAACTGCTGGCCTTGATAGAATAATTCTTTCAATTTTTTTATCTAATAGCATTGTAAGACCTACAGCAACTGCTAAGTATGTTTTACCTGTACCTGCTGGTCCAGCTGAAATTATAATATCACTTTGTCTTAGTGCTCTAACATATTCTTTTTGTTTTTCAGATCTTGGTATGACAGATTTTTTTGGGGTTTTAATAATATCAGAAATATTTTGATTTTTATTTTTAACTTTTTCTTCAATCATAAATTTATCTATAGATGAAATTATATCTTTTTTCTCAATACTTCCATTGTTAATAAATTGATTAACCAAAAATTGAATAGCATTTTTAGTAATTTCATTTTTTTCTGTGCTTGATTTTATTAAAATAGAATTTCCCCTGGAATATAAATTTGTATTGGTAATTTTTTCTAATTCCTTTAAATTTTTATTAAATTCTCCAACAACTCCCATGAGTACATCATTATCATGAAAAATTACACTCAATGAATTATTGTCAGAATAAACAAATTTTAAAATTGAATTAAGTTTTTTTGATTGAATATTCTTCAATTTTTAGGCTACTTTTTTATTATAATTTTTTTTTATTTTTCCGAATAAACTGGTTTGACTGCTAGTGCTAATTTCTACTTGTACAATTTTTCCAATATTTCCTATAGTTCCATCAAATATTACTGGGGTCATATGTTCTGTTCTGCCAAACAGCTTTACTTTATCTTTCATTTGATTTTCGACTAAAACATTCACAATTTTTTTTTCTAAAGATTTGTTTTTATTAATTTGGTATTGAAATAATTTTTTTTGAATAATTTTTAATCTTCTTTGTGATTTATTTTTATCAACTAAATCTAAATCAGCAGCTACTGTTCCTGGTCTAGAACTAAAAATAAATGAGTAAGAATTTATAAATTTTATTTTTTTAATTAATTTTAATGTATCATAAAAATCTTCCTCATTTTCTTGAGGATATCCAATAATAAAATCACTAGAAAATTCTATATTAGGATTAATCTTTTTCAATTTTTCATAAGTTTTTAAATATTTTTCAATAGTATGTTTTCGATTCATTAACTGTAAAATTTTATTAGATCCACTCTGAACAGGTAAATGGACCAATGGCATTAATTTATTAGATTTTTTATAAACATTTATTAAGTCTTCAGTCATGTCTTTTGGGTGTGAAGTGGTATATCTAATTCTCTCAAGTTCGTTAAATTTTTCTAATTCTAGTATTAAATCTGATAATCTAAATTCTTTAGATTCTTCTTTATAACTATATGCATTAACATTTTGCCCCAAAAGAATAATTTCTTTTGTTCCACTTTGTATTAGTTCTTTAGTCTCATTAATAATTTGACTAAATGGTCGGGAATATTCTGGTCCTCTTGTATAAGGTACAACACAGAAATGGCAAAACTTATCACAACCTTCCTGAATTGTTAAAAATGATGACACCTTACTGTCTTTGTTCTTAATTTTACTCAGATAATTAAACTTTGAAATGGTATCAAACTCTGTCTCTTCTTCTTTTTTTTTACTTTGAGAATAATTTATAATTGTATCATTAATTTTATGATATGCTTGAGGACCTATTACTATGTCAATATAGGGCTCTCTTTTTAACATTTCTTGATTTTCTGCTTGAGCAACACAACCCGCCACAATAATAATTGGTTTTTTCTTAGATCTAAAAATTTTTTTTACTCTTCCTATTTCGTGATACACTTTTTCTTTTGCCTTATCTCTAATATGACAAGTATTCAGGAGATAACAGTTTGCATCTTCATAATTATCTGTTTTTTTAAAACCAATTTTTTTAACAGAATCAAAAATACGGTTAGAATCATATTCATTCATTTGACATCCAAATGTTTTAATAAATATTTTTTTTTCCATTTGGCTAAAGTTTTTTCTTAATTCCATAGAGCTCCAACTTATGGTCAACCAAATCATATCCATATTTTTCAGCTACTTTTTTCTGAAGCTTTTCAATTTCTTCGTCAACAAATTCTATAATTTCTCCTGATTTTACATCTATTAAATGATCATGATGTCCTTCATTAAGTTCTTCATATCTAGCCTTGCCGCCTTTAAATTCATGTTTGGCTAGTATGCCAGACTCCTCAAATAGTTTTACCGTTCTATAAACTGTCGCAATACTAATTCTTAAATCTATTTTTGAAACCCTATTATAAAGTTCATCCACATCAGGATGATCTTTAGACTCTGACATTACTTTCGCGATAATTTTTCTTTGCTCAGTAAGCTTTACTCCTTTGGATATACATTTTTTTTCTATTGTTTCACGCATAATTTATTTTAACTCCTATAAATAGGATTAATCAAATTTTTTTTTATTTTAAATTTATCACACAAATGGGGCACATATTCATATTTGTTTGTATTGGATTTGCCAAAATCTTCAAAACTAAAACAAAAATAGTCTATATTTTTAGATATAAAAAATCCTTTAACAATTGAAAGAGAATTGCGTATACCTGCAAAGCTCCCAGGTCCTCTATTTACATAAATTTTGTTTATGTCATTAATTGAAAATTTGTTACATTCTAAAAATTGAAAAACTAATACAACTAATTTTTCAAAATTACTTTTACTATTATCGTGGCTCACTGTATAAACATGTTTATTGGATATGAGTGTTAAAAAAATTTTTTCTCTTGCGGCATCTATAACTAAACTATTCATATTTTTTTTATTTTTTTTAATTAATTCTAAGGCAGAAGAGAATAATATCAAATATTATTCTGAAGAAATGGGTACTTTAACATTAATGTATCACAGATTTAATGAACATAAATACCCTTCAACCAATATACAGATTGATATTTTTAAAGAACAAGTAAAAATTATTAAAAAAAATAATTATAAATTTTATAGTCCAGATGAATTTGCTCTTAACTTCAAAATTCCAAAAAAAGAAAAAAAAATTTTACTAACTATTGATGACGCTTTTAGTTCCTTTTATAAAAATGCCTGGCCATTTTTAAAAGAAAAAAAAATACCATTTATCTTATTTGTTTCAACTGAATCTGTGGGGAAGTTTGGTTATATGAGTTGGAACCAAATAAAAGAAATTGAAATGGAAAATTTTGTTTATATTGGAAATCATTCTCATTCACATAATTACTTGGTTAATTTAAAAAACCAACAATTTTTAAATGATATTGAAAAATCAATAAAAATTTTTGAAAAACAACTCGGATATAATCCAATTTTTTTTTCATATCCTTTTGGTGAATATAATAATTTTATAAAAAAATATATTTCTGAAAAATTTGACTTTTCATTTGGACAACATTCGGGTGTAATAGATGTAAATAAAAACCTTTTTGAATTACCTAGATTTTCAATCAATGAAAAATATGGCAACTTGAAAAGATTTGAATTTTTAATTAATCTCCAACCACTTCAATTTAAAAAACTTTATCCTGAAAATAAGTTTATTAATGACAAAAATAACCCTCCACAATTTTCTGTGAATTTTTTTAAAGAACAAAAAAACCTTGATAATATAAACTGCTTTTCAGATGCAGGTAATGGCTGGGCTCCATCTCTCACTTACTTTGAAAACGAAATTTTAAAAATTAAGTTCAGAGATAAATTTTTATTCCGAAGGGGAAGAATAAATTGTTCTTTGCTTGATAATGGTATTTGGCGATGGTTTGGAGTTCAGTTTACTGTAGAAAAGAATTAAATTTGACTTATTTTTTCCAGGCTTGTTGGTAATAATTTTACATCATCAAAATCTTTTAAATCGTTTTGTTGAATAATTTTTTTTAATATCTTAATATATTCTTCTCCAGTTGCTGCATACTTACTTAAATAATTAACAAGAATTAAACTGTCTAATTCAACATTATCATCTCTAAGTGCTGCTCTAATTAATCTAAATTTTTTATAGCTAGGATGCGTATTTAAATTTCTTTGATAAGCCCTTACAGAAGCTTGTAATATTTTAAATTTCATTACTTTGTGAGTATCTTCAACACTTGCTCCTGCTGGTTTTATTCCTTCTCCCGACCATGTCCATTGACCAAATAATGCATTTCCCTCTAAAGCAAATCTGGAAGTTCCCCATCCCGTTTCTTTTGCAGCTTGCGCTATAGCAAGAGACACAGGAATTTTATCCATTCTTATTTTTAAAGTTGATACATCTTTATTTAACACACCATATTGCTTAAATTTTTTATTTAACCAAACTTTCTCTGATTTTGAGTTATGATTTTTATTTAAAATGCTAAAAAGTTTTTTACGATTTAATTCAATTCTATCATTTTCATCTAAAACGAGTGGTAAGATAATTTGTATAAATAAATTTTTCCTTTTTTTTGTGTTTTGTATCATTTTCATTTCTTCTGGTAGAAGAGAAATAACAATTGGTTTAACTAATTTAGTTTTTCTAACATTTTTTAAACTATAATTTGTATCTTTAAATAATTGTTCAAGTGTAGACGCACTTAATCGAACTGTGTTGCTTGGTAGCTCATCAAATTTAAATATATCTTCTAATAAACTTTTTACATCAAACTTCACATCTGCTTTAGACGTAGTTTCTATTTTTTCACCATCTAATATTTTTTCAAAATTACTTTTTGAATTATTTTTTATTTCTTTAGAAGCTATAAATGTTTTTTTTTTAAATTCGAATAAAAGTGGAGTAGTAAAAAAAAACAATATAACCAATAAACTGCTTGCAAATGTTAAATATAAGTTTTTAATATTGCTTTCTTGAAATTTTTTTTTATTTTTATTAATTATTATGAATCCTTTTCTTGATAAAAATTCTTTTACTTGTGTAAATGTTAAACTTTTTTTATTAACCATTTTAAATTGCTATCACCTCTTTTACTTCGGGTATATAATGACATAAAAGATTTTGCACACCTTGTTTTAAAGTCATAGTTGAGCTTGGACACCCAGAGCAACTCCCCTGTAGTTTTACTTTAACAATACCTTCTTTAAATTCTTGAAACTTTATGTCTCCTCCATCTTTTGCAACTGCTGGTCTTATTTTTGTATCCAAAATTTTTATAATTTTTTTTTCTATTTCAGCAAAACTGTCTTGATCATTTTTATCTTCTACATTTTTATCTATAACAAATTCTTTTCCTTGTGCATAAAATTCATTTATTAGTGAAATAATAATATGTTTAACATCTTCCCATTGTATATTTTCCTTTTTATTTACAGATAAAAAATCCTTACCTAAAAAAAGTCCCGTTACACCATTAATTGAAAATATATTTCTAATTAAATCATTATCAATTTCATTTTTGTTTGTAATTTCATAAGGTCCATTATTAGACACAGTTTTCCCAGGTAAAAATTTAAGTGAATTAGGGTTTGGTGTGGTTTCTATTTGAACAAACATATCTTATATATAATGATTAATTTTTAAAATTAAACTAATTATTAAATTTTATTAAAACCCTACTAATTCTTTAATTTTTTTAATTTTTTTAGATGCAATTTTATCTGCCTTATTTGATCCATCTTGTAAAATATCATCTAAATATTTTGGATCATCTAATAATTTTTTTATTTCTTTTGATATTGGTTCAATTTTTTCAACTAAGATTTCTGAAAGTTTTCCCTTAAATTCTGAAAAATTTTTTCCACTAAATTCATTTATAGATTTTTTTAAATTTTGATTTTTTAAACTAGAATAAATTTCTAATAAATTTTCAGCTTCAGGTCTTTCAAATAAATTTTTTTGTTCTGATGGCATAGGCATTGTATCTGTTTTTGCTTTTTTTATTTTATTTGATATTTGATCTTTTTCATCTGTGAGATTAATTCTACTTAAATCTGATGGATCAGATTTGCTCATTTTTTTTTTTCCATCTTTCAAACTCATAATTCTAGAAAATTCTTTTTGAATTAAAGGCTCTGGTGTGGTTAAAAATTCTGGTGCATCAAAATCATTGTTAAACTTTTGAGCAATATCTCTGCATAATTCCAAATGTTGTTTTTGATCGTTTCCTACTGGAACATGTGTTGTATCATAAAGTAATATGTCGGCTGCCATTAATACGGGATAAGAATAAAGCCCAATACTTGCATTCTCTTTATGTTTACCAGCTTTTTCTTTAAATTGTGTCATTCTATTTAACCATCCTATTTTTGATACACAACTTAAGATCCATGCTCCTTCAGCATGGGCTGTTACTGAAGATTGATTAAAAATTATACTTTTTTTTGGATCAATTCCACTAGCTATAAATGTAGCTGCTGTTTCTCTTATGTTTTTTTTTAATTCTTTAGGGTTTTGTTTGACCGTGATTGCATGGAGATCAACTACACAAAAAACACAATCATTATCTTTTTGATTATTTAGTTCTACAAAATTTTTAATTGCTCCCAAATAGTTTCCTAGGTGAAGATTGCCTGTTGGCTGAACGCCTGAAAAAATTTTTTTACTCATTAATTTAATACTTTAATTTAATATCACTAATTTTAAAAGCTTTGATCAAAACTGCAATTAACAAATAAGAAATAAAAGCTAATAATACTATGCCAATTAAGTAGGCTGATTTAAAATTTTGTTCATATACCAAATTACTACCAAAAAAATCAATTAAATAATTGAAAAATAGTCCCATAATAATCGCTGCGATTATGGTTTTTATAAATCTATTTATAAATAATAGGTTAAAACTAAATAAGTTTTTTTTTTTTAAAAAAATAAATAACACTATCGAATTAAACCAAGAAGATATGCTTGTCGCAATAGGAATAATAATAAATCCAACACTTTTAAAATAAAAAACACTAATCAAAATATTTAAGACAACTGAAATGAGCGAAATATAAAATGGAATTTTAGTATTATGACGTGCAAAGAAAAAACTTGAAAAAACTTTTATTAAAGAAAAGGCTGGTAAACCTAAACTAAAATAAAATAAGGCTTTTGCAGAATTTTTAACTCCACTTTCACCAAATGAACCATAACCAAATAAAGCAGATACAATTTGTTCAGAACCAATTAAAAGAGCAATAGAAGCAGGAATGCTTAAAAATAAGCTTAACTCTAAAGATTTATTTTGAATTAGGATTATTTGATCTTTTTTATCATTTTGAATATATTTAGAAAGTTGAGGCAGTATAACTGTTCCGATTGCTATTCCAGCAATAGCTAAATTTATCTGATAAATTCTATCTGCATAATAAAGGTAAGAGACTGCACTTGTCTGAAATGATGCAATTATAGTTCCAACTAAAATGTTGATTTGTGTAACACCAGAAGAAAATATGCTTGGTAGCAATTTTTTAAAAAAAATTTTGACTTTTTTGTCAACTTTAATTTTAAAAGTGATTCTTGGTGAATAAAATTTTTTTACAAATATATATAAAAATATTAACTGAATAATTCCAGATATAGTAACTGCATATGATAAATAAAATACAAGTCGATCGTTTAAAAATTTTCCATAAAATAAAACTCCTATCAACATTATATTCAAAATTATTGGAACAGCTGAAGCAACTGCAAATCTATTATGTGAATTTAAGATTGCTGAAAAAAATGAAGATAAACTTATAAAAAACAAAAAAGGAAATGTTATTCTAGTTAAATTAATTGCTAGGTCCATTTTTTGATTATCACCATCAAATCCAGGTGCTATCAGAAAAACAAAAATGGGCATGAAAATCTCAATAACTAAAACTAAAAAAAATAAACCTAAAATTAATAAATTAAATACATTATTTGCAAATTCATTGGATTGATATTTCCCTTGTGAAACTTCAGATGCATAACTTGGAACAAATGCTGCATTAAATGTTCCCTCTGAGAAAAGTCGCCTAAAAGTATTTGGAATTCTAAATGCAACAAAGAAAGCATCAGCCAAAGGACCACTCCCAAGAAATACTGCAATCAACATATCTCTCAAATAACCAAGTAATCTGCTTATTATAGTAAAAAAACTAAATGTGCCTGTTGACTTAATTAGGTTCATAAATCATATTAGTCTTAAATTTGCTCCATTTGTATATCTAATTAACATAAATGAAAAAAACAAAAATTGATCATTACACAGATAAAGAAGCTTTAGATTTTCATAATACTAATAAATCTGGCAAGATTGAAATTATCTCTTCAAAACCTATGACCTCAAAAAGAGATTTGGCTTTAGCTTATTCTCCAGGTGTTGCTGCCCCTGTAAGGGCAATTTTTGAAAACCCAGAAGCAGCCTATGATTATACAACTAAAGGAAATTTAGTTGCAGTGATAAGCAACGGAACCGCCATCTTAGGTATGGGAAATTTAGGGGCTCTTGCATCAAAGCCTGTTATGGAGGGTAAAGCAGTATTATTTAAAAGATTTGCTGACATAAACTCGATAGATTTAGAAATAGATTGCACTGATGCTAATCAAATAATTGAAAGTATAAAAAATTTTGCACCAAGTTTTGGTGGAATAAATTTAGAAGATATTGCGGCACCAGACTGTTTTATTATCGAGGAAAAGCTAAAAGAAGTTTTAGATATTCCAGTTTTTCATGATGATCAACATGGGACAGCTATAATTACAACCGCTGCATTAATTAATGCTTTAGACATAAGTGATAAATCAATAAAAGAAATTAAAGTAGTGGTAAATGGAGCTGGAGCATCAGCAATGGCTTGTACTAATTTGTTTAAAAATAGTGGTGTACCACAAAAAAATATAACTATGATTGATAGAAAAGGAGTCATCTATCGAGGTAGGGATAATTTAAATCAATGGAAATCTGTCCATGCAATTGAAACAAAGAACAGAACTTTAGATGAAGCAATTGATGGTGCAGATGTTTTTTTAGGATTATCGGCAAAAGGCGTATTTTCAAAAGATATGGTAAAAAAAATGGCTAAAAATCCAATAATTTTTGCATGCGCAAATCCTGATCCAGAAATTACGCCTGAAGAAGTTCAAGAAGTTCGGGATGATGCAATTATTGCTACTGGTAGATCGGATTACCCAAACCAAGTAAATAATTTAATTGGCTTTCCATATATTTTTAGAGGTGCATTAGATGTTAGGGCAAAAACAATTAATGAAGAAATGAAAGTTGCTGCTGCTCATGCTATTGCTGCACTTGCAAGGGAGGTTGTTCCAGATGAAGTAGTTGCTGCAATGGGTGGGGACCGACCTCATTATGGAAGAGAATATATTATACCATCAACATTTGATCCAAGATTAATAAGTGTAATACCTGTCGCTGTAGCAAAAGCTGCAATGAAAAGTGGAGTAGCAAGAAAAGAAATAAAAGATTTTGAAACTTATAAAGAACAGCTCAAGCAAAGACTTGATCCATCTGTTACTATTATGCAAGGAATTAACTCTCAAATTAAAAAAAATAAAAAAAGAATTGTTTTTGCTGATGGTGAAGATGAAAACACATTAAAAGCGGCAATTGCCTTTAAAAATAGTGGTTTAGGAACTCCAATATTAGTTGCTAAAAAAGAAACTATCAAAAAAAGACTTAAAGAAATTGGATACAGTGAAAATCTTGATATCGAAATTATGAACTCTACTGATAAGGAAAAAAGAGAAAAATATGTAAATTTTCTATTTAAAAAAATGCAAAGAGAACAGGGTCTTCTTGAAAGAGATTGTGATAGAATGGTAAGAAATGATAGAGTGATCTGGGCTTCTTGCATGGTTTCATGTGGAGATGCTGATGGTGCAGTAACAGGAAATACAAGAAGATATGGATCTTCTTTAGAAAAAATAACAAAAGTCGTTGACTCAAGACCGGGTGAAATAATGTTTGGTCTCAATATGATCGTTAATAAAGGAAAAACAGTTTTTGTTGGTGATACAAGTGTTCACGAATACCCAAGTTCAGAAGAATTAGCAGAAATAGCAATATCATCTGCAAGAGTAGTAAGATTGTTTGGTTTTAATCCAAAAGTTGCTTTTGTTTCTCACTCTACATTTGGACAACCTTTAACAAGTAGAACTAAACACATAAAAAAAGCAGTAGACATATTAAAAGAAAAAGAGGTAGATTTTAAATTTGATGGAGATATGCAGCCTGATGTTGCATTAAATAATAAATATAAAGAACTTTATCCATTTTCAGAAATAGTTGGAAATGCAAATATACTAATTATGCCAGGTCAACACAGTGCAGCGATATCTTACAAAATGATGAAGGAATTGGGGGGTGCAAAAGTTATCGGACCATTATTAATTGGGTTGGGGCAGCCTATCGAAATTGCACCACTGAGATCTTCTACATCGGATATATTAAATTTAGCTTCTGTTGCGGCATATTCTGCTGGAGTAATTAATTATAATAAAAAAAATTAATTTTTTTGAACTCTTAAACTTTCAACTAATAAAATACTAGATACTACATCTTTAACATCGAGTATTTGTTTTGCTTCATTAATAACTTCTTTTCTTTCATCAGATGTAATTGCAATTCCATATATAAAAATTTTACTTTTATAAGTGTCTATTTGATAATTTGTTGCTTTAATTTTTTTATTAAAGATTAATGCAGTTCTAAGCTGCGATGTAATTAATAAATCTTTAGCAGATTTTTGGAAATTAAACTTTTCTTTAATTTTTATATCATTTTTAACAGATCTGGCGCCACTAGTTTCCCAGGCTATTTTGGTAATTATTAATTTTTCTTCTGGATTTATAACTTTTCCAGTCAAAAAAATTCTACCATCTATAACTTTTGTACTGATTGACAATAAATAAGATTTTTCTTTCATGGCAAGTCTTGCTGTCAAATTTTTATGCATAATTGAATCATCTATTTGAGTGCCAATTGTTCTTGGGTCAAATGCTATAGATACTCCTGTGCCAAAAATACCTCTAGATGCTGTTCCCACACATCCACTTAAAGTTAAGGATATTAAAAAAATTAATATTAATCTATTTTTCATTTTTTAATTTTAAACAATAATCATAAATAGTTTTTTTAGAAATATTTTTATTACCGCTAATTAAATCTGTAATGTCTTTTATTGATAAAGCTTTAATCATTTTTTTTATATTTTTTTTATCTGATTCTGAAAGAATATTCGAGATATTTTTACTATTATCTTTTTCAGATAAAACAATCGTTAACTCACCTTTTACTTTTTTATCAAATGGTTGGAGGTCTACAACCTTTTTCCTTATATATTCTTCATAGAATTTCGAAATTTCTCTACATATCAATACTTTTCTATCTGAAAAAAAAAATTTTATTTGTTCTATTGCTTTATTAATTTTATTTGGTGGTACAAAAAAAACAATTGAACAATCTAATTTCGATAAAATATTAAAATCTATATTTAAATTTTTATTTTTGTCAGGAAAAAAACCATAAAAATAATATTTTTCTGAAAACCCACTTACTGACACTGCAGCAGAAACTGCAGAAGCACCTGGTACTGGATAAATATTAATATCGTTATTAATACATTCATTAATAAGTATTTTACCAGGATCAGATATTGCAGGCGTTCCTGCGTCAGAAATAATCGAAACTATTAGATTATTTTTTAATATTCCAATAATTTTAAAAAGATTTTTTTTTTCATTAAACTTATGATTAGAAATTAATTTAGATTTTATTTCAAATTTATCTAATAAATTTTTGGAAACTCTTGTGTCTTCACACAATATGTAATCTGACTGTTTTAAAATCTCTATTGCTCTATGAGTAATATCACCTAAATTGCCGATTGGAGTAGAAACAACGTATAAACCAGATTTTATATTATTTTTTTTTATGTGTGTTGGTAGAATCATTAAAATATAACTATTATAATAATAACATTAAAATGAAAATATTTACTAAAATTATAATTTGTATAACTTTATTCTTTTTTCTAAATATCCAAAAAATATATGCTGAGGAAAAAATTAAAATAGGCTTATTAGTGCCTCTATCAGGAGAAAATAGTGAAATAGGTAAATCAATTATTAAATCAGTAAGACTCGCAATTAACAAAATTGATAGCTCTTTGTTAGAAATAATTCCCAAGGATACCGAATCAAGCCCTCAAATAACTCTAAAACATGCAAAAGAATTAGGTGATAGTGGAATAAAAATAATAATAGGTCCAGTTTTTAATAAAAATTTAATTTATTTAGATGAATTAAAAGATATCATTTTTTTATCATTAACTAATAAAATAATAGATAATCCAAAAAACATCATTAGCGCGGGTATAAATGCAAGCTCTCAACTTAATACGATAGTTAAATTTATAGAAACAAATGATCTTAAAAAAACAATTTTTTTAATACCTAATGAAAAATATAAAGAAGAAATTAAAAAAGGAATTTCAAAATCTAAAATCAAAATAAATAAAATTTATTACTATGATACAAAACCAACTAAACTCACAAAACAGATAGAAAAAATAACAAAATATGAACAAAGAAAACAAAATCTTAAAGATGAAATAAAAAGAATAGAAAACTCTGATGAAAATAACAAAGAAAAAAAAATTGAAAACCTTGAAAAGAAAGATACGATTGGAAAGATAGATTTTGATTCTATTATAATTGCAGACTTTGACCAAAATTTAAAAAGCATAACTACATCGCTTCTATACACTGATGTATTGCCAAAAAATATTTCTTTCATCACTTTAAATCAATGGTTTGATGAATCATTATTAAAAGAAAAAACCATACAGCCAATTTATTTTCCTTCAATTAATAAAAATAATTATGATGATTTTGTAAAAAATTATTATGAAACATTTGATGAATATCCAAATCAATTGTCTTTTTTAAGTTATGATTTAATTGGATTGGTTTATTATCTAATTGCTCAAAATAATTTTATTATTGATCAAAAAATTTTTATAAAAAAAAATAAGTTTAAAGGAAAAATTGGTATATTTGAGATAAAAGGAAATAAAATTAATCATATCCTTAATTTCTATAAAGTTAATGATGGTGAATTTAAAAAAATCTTTTAAGTTTTTTAAATGCTTTAAAACGGTGATCTATAGCATGCTTATCTTCGGACTTCATTTGTCCAAATGTAAGTTTTTTTTTAAGTGGCCTAAAAATAGGATCATAACCAAAACCATTTTGTCCCAATTTTTTACTGGAAATATGACCTTTTATTTTTCCTATAGAATTAATTAATTTTCCATTTGGCCAATATATACATAATGCACAAACAAATTGTGCTTTAATATTTTTAGTTTTCCAGTTTTTATTTATTTTATTTATTTCTTTAAAAATTTTATTAATAGCTTTATTAAAATCATTTTTTTTACCTGCCCATCTAGCTGAATAAATACCTGGTGCACCACCTAAAATTTCTATTTCTAGGCCCGAATCATCCGCAAGACAAATCATTTTAGTCTTTTTAGAAAAATATTTAGCTTTTATTATTGAATTCTTTAAAAATGTATTGCCATTTTCACGTGGACTTTTAATCTTAAAACCTTTAGTTGAGTAAACTTTTGTAGATTTTGGTAATAAATCCTTTATTTCCTTAAGTTTTCCTTGGTTATTAGTGCCTAATAATATTTTTATAATTTTTTTCTTTAACATCTAGCAATTATAAAATTTCATACCATATAAGTCATAATGGAAAAAGAACAAAACAAAAATTCTAGTAAAGAAAATACCCAAGAGAAAAATACTATAGAAAATGAAAAAAATATAGAATCAAAAGTAAGTCAAGATAAGGATAAGGAAGAAATTAAAGAACTTACACCTGAAGAAGAAATTAAAGAACTTACACCTGAAGAAGAAATTAAAGAACTTACACCTGAAGAAGAAATTAAAGAACTTACACCTGAAGAAGAAATAAATAACTTAAAAGATAGACTTACAAGAACCTTTGCGGAAATGGAAAATCAAAGAAGAAGATTTGAAAAAGAAAAAAATGATGCATTTGATTATGGTGGTTTTTCTTTTGCAAAAGAAGCTTTAAACTTAATAGACAATCTAGAAAGAGCCAAGCAATCACTTGAAAATGATGAAAGTTTAAAAAACACTGTGGCTCTAGAAAAAACTATAGAACATTTTAAAATTATTAATAAGGAATTAATTTCAATTTTTGAAAAAAATAATATTAAACCAATCGAATCTATTGATAAAAAGTTAGATCCAAACTTACATCAAGCAATGATAGAAATAGAAGATAGTCAAAAAGAACCTGGCACAATTATTCAGGAAATTCAAAAGGGTTTTACAATAAAAGATAGATTACTTAGACCATCGTTAGTTGGGGTATCTAAAAAACCTGTTAAAAAAGCAGAAAAAAACCAAGAAAACCAGGATAAATAGACAAATAAATAATGCTTAGTAAAGCTTGTACATTACAAATTAACACTTATATGAACTGGAGAAATTAATATGAGCAAAATTATAGGCATAGATTTAGGAACTACAAATTCATGTGTTTCTATTATGGAAGGTAGTCAACCTAAAGTTTTAGAAAATGCAGAAGGTACGAGAACAACTCCTTCAGTTGTTGCTTTTACAGATGATGGTGAAAAACTTGTGGGACAGCCAGCCAAAAGGCAAGCTGTAACAAACCCTGAAAATACTATATTTGCAGTAAAAAGATTAATTGGAAGAAATTTTGAAGATCCAACAGTAAAAAAAGATATTGCTGCAGCTCCTTTTAAAATAGTTAATTCTGAAAAAGGGGATGCATGGATTGAAGCTAAAGAACAAAAATATTCTCCTTCTCAAATATCTGCTTTTATTCTTCAAAAAATGAAAGAAACAGCAGAAAAATATTTAGGACAAGAAGTTACAAAAGC
>Ga0114997_10001049_pt1 | contig 22954 bp, 22 predicted proteins | sample ArcticOcean_MG_C_2_FD_87045 | JGI IMG/M metagenome (GOLD analysis project Ga0114997, IMG submission 87045) | Marine microbial communities from western Arctic Ocean - ArcticOcean_MG_CB4_136 | ecosystem: Environmental > Aquatic > Marine > Oceanic | place: Arctic Ocean: Canada Basin | collected...
TACATTACCCTGTGCCTCCTCATAAGCAAAAAGCTTATGCAGAATTAGCGAATCTTGAACTTCCAATATCAGAGTTAATACATCAGGAAGTTCTTAGTTTACCTATAAGTCCAGTCATGAAGGAGTCTGAAATTTTGTCTGTTATAGATGCTTGTAATTCATTTTCTATTTGATTAATTAAAACTTACTAAAATCCCATAGTGCTGTTCATAATGTGAGTCATCGCATTTGCGAGTGAATAACCAAAACTTAATAAAATCAGGTTATCTATTTATGCCTAAGTTATATTTCTGTTTTCCATCAAAACAAGCTGGTGGTGTGTCCTTACTTTTTATGAGGATAGCGGAATATTTGTCTACTACTAATAAAGCTCAGACATATCTGATTGATTATGAGGATGGCTTTATGTCCTCTAATAGAGACAAATCACTGACAAATTTTCTAGCATACTCCGATGAAAACACCATCTGCGTGCCTGATGATGGGATTTTGATTCTTCAAGCAATGACGCCCTGGTCCATTTTTCCTGGCCTAAAAATTGGTCAAAATGTAAAAATTATTTTTTGGAATTGTTATCCATTTGGTCTTGTTCCTATCCTTCCGGGAGTCAGAACACTGATGAAATCCAATACTATGGTTGCCGCCCTCATCTTAAATACAATTTTATATGGCTATAAAAGAAAAATGAGAGATTTTACGTCTCTCCTGATGCGTTTGAATGGGATAATTTTTCAAGATACTGCTGGCTTGGACATCACTCAGAAGTACCTTAGTATGAATATTAATCAAGCTAGATTCTTAAATATTCCCGCATTACCTGCGAAAAAAGTAAAACTAAGCCCGCAGCAAAGAATCGAAACCGAGAAAATTATTAAAGTATCTTGGGTTGGTAGAATTGTAGACATGAAATATTTTATTCTTAAATATACTCTAGGTAAACTGAATATAGTTCAGGAAGAGTTAGAGATAAAAATCGAAGTAAGAATAGTGGGTCAGGGTGACTTTTTAACTAAACTCGAACAAGACTCTCTTGATTTTAAAAATTTATCAATCATATTTATCGATCATTTATCTCCCGTTGAATTGGATAAATTTTTGTTAGACGATACAGATATTCTTTTAGCTATGGGAACTTCAGCACTTGAGGGAGCCAAGCTCGGAATACCAACTTTACTTTTGGATGTTAGTTATAAAGAGGTCGATGAAGGGTATGTATATACTTGGTTGCATGAGAGAAAAAATGCTCCAATCGGTGAAATTTTGAATGAAGATAACCTTGAGATTGGTAATCAGACGCTTAAAATTAAAATAGGTGAAGCGATGAGTGGTTATAGCCAAATATCAAAAAGTGAGTCAGAGCATTTTATAAAGAACCATTCATTGAGTACGATTTCAGATTCATTTTTACAATATTGTCTTGAGACTGAACTATCCTGGAAGATTCTTGTAGAGGAAAAATTGTTAGGGAGGGGGCTGTTATACAAAACATTTAATTTTCTGAGAGGTGAGTTTTAGTTTTAAAGTCATATTTAAATATTCGATATATATAAAAAAGAATCCCAGAAACCTCTCTTGATTGCGATGTAAATAATGATCCAATGTATTTTTCTAGAAAGCCAATACCAACAACCTCAAAGATGGACAACGTTAAAATGTCCAAGCAAGTCTGCATTATTCCGTTCACCCGTAGTTTCCTTATAGAGTTCATTAATTTAACGCCAACTCCTCTTGAAGAGACTGAGTGTGTCGATATGATACGGGTTTTGGAATACGGTATTAAAGTGCGGATGATACCGACAAAGCATGCTAGTTTTGCTGTGGATGTGCCGGATGACCTCATAAGAGTAAAAAAATAATGGCTATGGATGAATTTAAAAATCTTTAGTGCGTCAGTGATAGCAGGATCGTTAAAAATATGAATTTCGTTGATGTCAGCGGTGTAGGTAATTCAGGTAAAGGAGCACTAACTGATCTCCTGCGAGAGCTAGATGACTTCTATGTCCCTGAGTATTGGTTCGAGTTCGATATGATTCGGGTATCTGGCGGTTTGTTGGATTTCCGTCATTGTTTATTAGAAGATTGGTCGCCAGTTCGGTCAAATGCGGCGTACCATGAATTTATAGATGTGACTAATAAAATGGGACTCGATCCGGCTCTGTTGAATATAATCGGTCTAATTAGGTCTACAGGACAGCGCTATGATGGCAGATTTAATGGCCAGTTCCGTGCGCTCTCTTATGAATTTGCTAATCATTTTAGAGTGGGTAGCTATCAAGCTGAGTGGGGATTCGCCGGTTTGCGTGAAAATGGTTTTGCCCAACTCATAAGACGTATTGCCCGCCGTCTTGGTTATAGAAAGAGCATGTTAAATGAAGTAGTTCTCATGGATGGCCAAGATTTTGATAAGATAGCTAAGTCTTATTTAGAAGATCTATATAGATTATTTATACCGCCTACTTGCGACCATGTTGTCTTTAATAATGGATTCGAGCCATTTAACCCTGAGCCTGGCCTCAGTATGCTGGGAGCCCGACAGATCGTGGTTACTCGTGATCCCAGGGACATCTATGTCTCGGGTTTGAATAACCACAATGTCGATGACAAAGATAAATCGTTACTTGCATTTGATAATGATGGTTTAAGTAAAGCTTTTCTTGGTACCGATGACTTAGACTTATTTGTGTTACGTTATCGTTTATATCAGGAGAAGCTCTTCAATGGTTCACGCAAAGACGTGTTGCATGTAAAATTTGAAGAGCTAATTTTAGACTCTCAGACTCAAATAAAATTAATTTTAGAGTTCTTGGGTATAGAATCGAGTCGACATACAAAGCCCAATACTTTCTTTGTACCAGCCGAGAGCTCTAAGAATATTGGTTTATGGAGAAAATTTAGCGGTAAAGATGAAATACGTTTTATTGAATCACAGTTGAGTGAATATTTAGTCGATTAGTCAAACATTTAAATCCCCTGCTTTTTGACCAAAAGTATGCAAACTTTAATAATACATTCCAAATTTTGGGAAGTCTCAAGTTTTCTCCCGAGCATAACGGTATCGCCTTTAGTTGAGTGTGACGTTTTTATGAGGAAAAACCATCAAAATTAAATTCCTATTCAGTTCTTTCTCCCGCTCGTTTATAGCTACTGCCACTAGAGCCTTTTTAACGCTTGCTCTAGTTAAATTTGTTAGTGTTTTTGGTGGTGTCGGGGCGCTAGCAATGTTGGGTAATGTTCAAAATACTTTGATGATAGGCTCCTCCATAGCATCATTGTCCACTCAGACAGGAGTTTCCTCGAGAATAGCCTCAGGCGAGGATAATAATGCTCTTAAGCATGCATTCCACGTAATGCTTTTCGGAAGCTTTTTGCTAGTTTTTATTATAGCTATTTGTTATGGCGTTGGTTTTCGAGTTGATCTGAGCATTCACTGGTCTCTATTTGTACTGACTTCCGTGGGTATTGGGGCGAATTCAATAATCGCAGCGGCACTTGTTGCATATCAAAAACTTTCGCAATTAGTTTTACTGTATTTTGTCACTGGCACCGTTACCTTATTGTGGGTTCTCTTATCTGGGTCTTATGACGCTAATAATTTTGGATATGGTATCTGTCTTGGTTCTTGGTTAGGTGCATTAGCTGGCTTTTTACATGTGCCAAAAAATATAGTTGATTTAAAAATAAGAGTAGTGCTGTTGCCAAAGTATTTAGATTTAATCAAATATGGGTGTGCAAGTCTTGTAAGTGTGTTGACAATTAATAGTGTTATTCTAAGTGCGCGTAATTCAGTTTTATTATTTGGTGACACTTTATCTGGCGACATTTTTGAAGTTGGTATAAGGTTAAATAGTTTGCTGGATATGTTTATTATCGTGCCTATTGCTACGGTAATGATCTCTTCAATATCTAAGGCGAATTCGCCAACAGGTGGGGCAGATATAATCTATTTTTATGGTCTTTTTGCGTCAGCATTACTTTCGGTCTCAGCTGCGTTATTTCTGTATTTTGCTGGTGATCTTGTTGTGTCACTACTTTTTTCAGATAAGTTGCTAGGCGTTCTTGACTATCTCCCCTATATTGCAATGATCCAGTTTTTACGATGCTTAGCTGCTGCGGCCCTTTTAAAGCAGTTAATAGAGGGTAATATTTTCTTTACTATTTGCAACGATATATTGTACGTTTTCGCTTTTTATATGTTTATGGAGTTCTTGCCGTATCATCCGGGATCTTTGACTTTAGTATTTACGGCTATGGGTTGGTCGGTACTCGTGTATGCTTTTTTACCTATCTTTTTTTTAGTGAGATCAAGAATATGCGTTGTTTATTGAAGTTCTCTCTGACTTCTTTTTTAATGTATCTGGTAGGGATTCAGCGTCAGGGTTGGTTTCGTAGAATAAGTCTGTCATTAGGCTAAATAAGGAGTATTTGTGAGTATTTTTAGCTATCCAATCGATAACGAAGTGATATTAAGAAAAAGGAGATCTATCAAAAAGGAACTGCTTAATCGCCCTGGGCTTAGAGAAATAAAGATTGCAATTTTGGGTGGCTCTACAACGTCAGAAGTGGCTAAGGTCCTTGAAATATTCCTATTAGACGGAGGGTATAGTCCTATATTTTATGAGTCAGAATATAACAGATTCTATGAAGATGCTGTTTTTGACAATCCTGACCTATTAAAATTTAGCCCGGATCTTATTTATATCCATTCTTCTGTTGTTAATATCGAAAGTTTTCCTGATTTTAATGATTCTCAAGATCAAGTATCGGGCATGATAGATGAGCAGGCGGCTAAGTTTGAATCTATTTGGTCTGCGTTAGATAAATATAATTGTCCCGTCATTCAAAATAATTTTGACTATCCCATAAATCGAAGGCTTGGCAACTTAGACGCATATGATTTTCATGGTGTGACACACTTTGTTTGTGAGTTAAATCTAATCTTTGCGAAAGCGGCGAGGTCAAGGAAAAATCTATTTTTACAGGATATTAATTATTTATCTGCGAGGGTAGGTCTATCTACTTGGTTTGATCATTCACTCTGGTACCGGACTAAATACGCAGTTAGCTTGATCGCAATTCCTGATCTATGTTTGAACCTTTTTAATATCATCAATGCCCTATCTGGTGGTGCAAAAAAGTGTTTAGTCTTAGATCTTGATAATACTTGCTGGGGTGGAGTTGTTGGTGATGATGGCGTTAACGGTATCAGTATCGGTCACGATTCTCCCTTAGGGGAGGCTTTTACAGCCTTTCAGGCTTATGCGTTATCGCTAAAGAAAAGGGGGATTTCTCTTGCGGTTAGTTCAAAAAATGATCTTGCGAATGCTGAAGCTGGATTTAGTCATCCAGATATGACGTTAAAAATTGATGACATTACTGTCCTCAAAGCTAATTGGAATCAAAAGCATCTAAATATAGTGGATATTGCGTCTGAAATTAACATTGGCTTGGACAGTTTGGTCTTTATTGATGATAATCCCGTTGAGCGTGAACTGGTGTCTTCACAACTACCTAATGTGACAGTACCTAATGTTGGTGGTGATGTGACTTTATATATAGATTATCTTGATAGAGGCGGTTATTTTGAATCGACTTCACTGTCGTCGGAAGATCTTAATAGAAGTAAGTATTATGCAGATAATTCCCAGCGGGACGTTGCACAGCAGACTTTTGATTCCTATGGAGACTTTTTATTATCGTTGGATATGGTCGCGGAGATTAAGTCCTTTTCACCAGTTTACTTGGAGAGGATTACTCAATTAACCAACAAGACTAATCAATTCAACGTTACCACTAAACGTTACTCGTTGGGTGACATTTCTTCGATTGCTAATTCAGATAAGCATATTGCACTCTATGGGAAGCTATCAGATAGATTTGGAGATAACGGTTTGGTTTCAGTTGTTGTAGGTTCGATACAAGGATCTACATGCACCATTGATTTGTGGCTGATGAGTTGCAGAGTTTTAAAGAGAGACATGGAATACGCCATGTTAGATAAGCTAGTAAAACAATGTATAGCTTGTGGCGTTCGTGAAATTATAGGAGTTTATGTGCCTTCAGCTAAAAACAATATGGTTTCATTGCTTTATGAATATTTGGGTTTCTCCTTAATTGAGACGAATGACAGCGGCAGTCGATGGGTTTTAAGTATCACGAAGCCTAGCAAAAAAAATCAATATATACAGGTGGGAAATGAGAATGATTAGAGAACAGATGCTAGAAAAGGTTGAGTCAATATTTCGTGATATTTTTGACGAAGATGAATTAACGGTTGTCGATAGTACCAATTCCGATGATATAGAGGATTGGGATTCACTTAACCATATTAATCTTGTCACATCTATCGAAAGGGCGTTTGAAATCAAATTTACGTTAGAGGAACTTACAAATCTTGCAGACGTAGGGGCGATGGTTGATTTAATAATAAGGAAAACACCTCATCAATAGTTACAAATTTCCTGAGATAAAAATAGGGATTGAACATTCATTTAGTGCTCGAATAGATCAAGATAAAATGGACTATTTTCGCAAGATAAGTGGCGATAATAACCCATTACATACCGATCGAAATTATGCTCAAAACAATGGCTTTTCCGATATAGTTGTCTACGGAATGCTTACTGCATCATTTTATTCAACTTTAGTTGGAGTTTATGTTCCAGGAAAATATTGCATTCTTCATGGCATGGATATTCAGTTCTCTAAGCCAGTATTTGTCGGTGATGAACTTGTGATTTCCGGCGTGGTGTCATCTATTAATCAAGCTTTTCAACAATTGGAAATCAAGGCTTCCATATATAATCAAGATGCCATTAAGGTATCCAGAGCTAAGATTAAAGTAGGGGTTGTTTCATGAGTAAAGTTACATTGGTTATTGGGGCATCCTCCGATTTAGGTATATCACTTATTCGAGACTTTAATGATGACAGACTCGTATTAGCACATTACAACAAATCCAAAGATGAGTTATGCGCTTTGGAAGAGAAATATCCTAGTCGCATTAGGCCCCTCAGTGCTGATTTATCCTCTTCTGAGGACGTAAACACTTTTGTTGATAGGATTTTTGAAAACTACGGAGTACCTGACGAGATAATCTTTTTAGCAGCAGGAAAATTTAACCATATAAGATTCAAAAACCTTGAATGGGATGATTTTTCTAAAGAGATAGACATAAGTGTAAAGTCTACATTTCTTATCCTTAATAAATTTTTGCCTTTGATGGCAAAAAGAAAGAGCGGTAAGGTCGTCGTTATGCTCTCTAGTTGTTTATTAGGTGTTCCCCCCATAGCATTAGCACATTACACATCAGTAAAATCAACTCTTTTAGGGATCGTCCGATCAACAGCTGCAGAGTACGCAAATAAAAATGTTCAAATTAACGCGGTTTCACCCTCGATGATAGAAACTAAATTCCTTCGCGAAATAGACTCAAAATTTGTAGCGCTTGTAGCTCACAATCACCCAATGCGCAGGAATGCGTTACCGGAAGATGTGACTCCGATCATACGGTTTTTATTATCTGAAGGTTCAGACTATATAAATGGGGTTAATATACCAGTCACTGGTGGTAGCTCGTTTTAGCACCTTCGGAGTCTTGTTAGGCTGATAGTTGAAATATTTTCTCCTGTCAGTATCTCCTCACTATGAGTAATCCAATTTTATGGCTAATAAGGCATCTTTTTTAAAAATGTTAGCAGTCTTATATACAGCGATCGTGTATACGATATTTAAAGTATGTGTTCGATTACAGTTAACGAATGTCGTTAGTAAAGTTAAACCTTGGATGGATAAGATATTTATTCGGGTTTTTAATTCAAACCACCCTAAACGTCTGTTTTATGCACTTCGAGTTTGTGGTTATCCTGAGACTTGGTTACCTCAGTACCTGAAGCCTACCTCAGTTTTTGAGTGTGCTGTTGATGAAGATTTTGTTGCTAGGTCCACAATGGTGCCGATCCCCGAAGGATTATCAGCTATATATTTGGGAGATTCACACGTAGAGTATTTATCTAGAGTTAAAAATACTCAGTATGCGGAACTCTTTAGTGGCAGAATCTCGTTATGGCTAGGCCCAAAAACTCTGCTGGGTCTGTACTATGGTCAAAGTAAGGACCAGTGGTTGGGTCCCGTCATCGATTATGTGGATGGAATACAGGGAGCAGCGGTAGTTTTTTTCTCCATTGGCAGTATCGATATAAGAGCATCATTTTATGAACTACTAGTGAGACGCACAGTTGCTAATGAAGAAGAATTATTCCTACTTTTCAGAAACGCGCTAACTTATTTTTTTGAAGACATTGTAGCTAATGTAGCTAACTTAGCTAAGGTCAAGGACGTTGCAGTGTTTGAAATATTTCCATGCACTTTAGAAGGGGTAGAACCGACCTCCAGTAAAGAAATCAAAATGATTCGTAAAAGTGAAGAATACCCTGTATTTGGATCAGTCACCCAACGAATGGCTTGGGTCAATGAGGCGAATATGATTTTAGAGGAGGTAGCTGATGTTTATGGCGTTCATGTTTTACCGACGGGAAGTTTAACTGATTTAACGAAAATTGAGGCAGTCTCTCTAGATGGAGTTCACATATCGTGCCCTAGTTTAATTGGAGAAATCAATAATACTGCTCGCGATATTATAGAAAAGTAAACGTATATTGATTCCTCCTTAGGTACTAATCGACAGTCATCAATTTTGTTTTTTACCTAATCAGTTATAGGTTTGAAGAATAAAATTTTGTTCAGTATGCCTAGTGGTAACTAGTGAATTTAGTTAAAGAAAAAACGTCAATTCTACTGCTGTTCGCTATTGGTGTATCATTTTTTAGCACTTATGTTGTAATAAGCAATGAGGCTAGATTTGTTTAAAATAAAATCTTCGAGGAAATTTCAATGAGTTCATTTTTAAAATTGTTAAAACATAAACTTCAAATAATGGCATGGGCCCTTTCAAAAAAAACATCACCTCTTGATTTTTATGGCGAAGCTATGAAGTCTATATCGGGGCGATGGCATGGTGAGATGGCAACTATGACTACGTATCATGCGCTCTTTGATGTGTTGCGACAGCGTGAATTCTCCGGTTCTTTATTTGAGCTAGGTGGAGGCTACTCCACCATTTTGGCAAAAACGTTATTCGATGACAGTCAGGTACAAATAACATCAGTAGATTTCTATCCAGCTAAATATAATCGCATTCTTAACTCAAAAAAGACGAGTTTAAGCTTTCTCAAAACTATTAATTCTATCAATGAAATAACGGTGAGTTTTGAGGAAGTCGAAAAAGCTTTGGAAATTATAGTGCATCGGTTGCTAGGGTATGCACAAGATGATGTTCGGTTAAATCTTTTTAAGTTCATTAATGATTCTCAGGTTTGTGAAGAATTTGGTACTTATGTTGATACAAAGGATGTCAAAGCAATTTGTCGAAAAATCAAGGTGCACGATGGTTTTGAGAGTGAGGTCAATTTTTATAAGAATTTTAATGCTATGACTGGCAAAGGCGCATGTGCGGAGGTTGCAAAAAGTGGAGTCAATGTTGATGCTGTGTTTTTTGATTGTGGCGAAGCCTCATCGTTAGCAGAATTTTTAGCACTTGAACGAAGTTTTAAACAGGGTTCATATGTTCTTCTCCACGACATTTATTATCCTAAATCAGTAAAAAACTTTCTTCTTGCAGCATTGTTGACACTAGATCCTTCTTGGGAAGTTATTTATCAAGATACTGTCTCTGATCAGGGTGGAATGGTTGCTATAAAGGTATGATTTATGCGACTTTAAATATATTTAAGTTGTGTTAGTTTTGCTAGGAAAAATAAATATTTTCTAGGAGCGCATAAATCTGCTAGTTTAATTGTGCTTTATTGATTATTGAGGAATGGGATTAAAAATTCAATTTAACCATGGCAGACAAATGGATGTAAAAATTAATGACAAATCTTACTTTAATGAAACCTAAAGAGGAGTTTTAGAAAATGAAAGCAGTAATATTGGCTGGGGGCTTTGGAACTAGATTAAGTGAAGCAACAGATTTAATTCCTAAACCCATGGTGGAAGTCGATGGAAAACCCATCCTGTGGCATATCATGAAAATATATTCCTCATATGGATACAATGAGTTTATTGTTCTTCTGGGTTATAAGGGTTATGTGATAAAAGAGTATTTCGCTAACTATTTTCTACATCAAAGCGATGTAGAAATTAATCTTAAAAATAATAGTATTGAAATTCTTAACTCTTCGAGTGAGCCTTGGAAAATTACACTAGTGGATACGGGTCAAAATACAATGACAGGTGGGAGAATTAAGCGCGTTCAAAATTTAGTAGGCGACGAACCTTTCTTTTTGACTTACGGGGACGGAGTCTCTGACATAAACATTGATGAGCTTCTTGAAGAGCATCGAAAAAACAAAGCTACTGTGACGATGACATCAGTGCAGCCAGATGGTAGGTTTGGTACTTTTGAAAGCACGCTAGGCGGTAAGGTAACTAAATTCTTAGAAAAGCCAAGTGGTGATGGTTCTTGGATCAACGGGGGATATTTTGTATGTCAGCCTAACGTATTTAATTATATTAAAAATGGTGATTCAACCATTTTTGAACAAGAACCGCTGGAAGGGTTGGCTAACGATGGTGAATTGTACACATATCGCCATAAAGGGTTTTGGAAGTGTATGGATACGCTTAAAGACAAAAATGATTTAAATGAAATGTGCCATGACAACGTGGCACCTTGGATTACGTGGTAAGAGCGACAGATGGTTTTCGTTTAAGGAGTAAGGGTTAAGTTATGTTCAGCAATGTTTATAGTGGTAAGAAGGTATTAGTGACAGGTCATACAGGCTTTAAAGGAAGTTGGTTAACCTGCTGGTTGCTGAAGCTTGGTGCAGAAGTTGTGGGTGTATCCAAAGATGTACCGACCAAGCCTTCTATGTTTGAAGATCTTGGCATTCAATCGCTGGTTACGCATTATTTGTGTGATATTCGAGATCTCACAAGGTTGTCTGAAATAGTTCAAGCCGAGCAACCTGATGTGGTCTTTCATCTAGCTGCACAGGCTATTGTTTCGACTTCCTATGATGACCCAGTTGAGACGATAACAAGTAACGTAATCGGGACCATGAATGTACTAGAAGTACTGAGAAAAATATCATGGCCCTGCAGTGCGGTATTGATCACTAGTGACAAAAGCTATGACAACGTTGAGTGGGTCTGGGGATATAAAGAGACCGACTCGATTGGTGGTAAGGATGTTTACAGTGGGTCGAAAGGGGCTGCAGAGCTTATCATTAAGTCCTACTATCATTCATTTTTTCGTAATAAAGGGCACTCAGTGAGGTTGGCTGTTGGTCGTGCCGGTAACGTCATAGGTGGGGGAGACTGGGCGCGAGACCGTATTATTGTTGACACGGTAAAAGCTTGGTCTAAAAACCAAAGCGTTGCTATCCGATGCCCTGACGCCACGAGACCTTGGCAGCATGTACTAGAGCCACTTTCAGGTTATCTTGCACTTGGCTCAAACCTTATCGTAGAGGGTCTGGCAGACGGGGAAGCCTTTAATTTTGGCCCAAGAGCAGAGCAGAATAGAACGGTAACTGACCTTCTCAGTACCATGGCGGATAACTGGACTGCTGATATCCCTGATATTCCTTATACTGTAACTGACAATATACCTTTCAAGGAGGCGGGTCTCCTTAAACTAAATTGTGATAAAGCGCTATTTGATTTGAAATGGGAAGCGACACTAAATTACGATAACACGATAAAGCTGACGTCTGATTGGTACTCACAATATTATAGAGCGTCTGAAGACTTGCTTACCACTACGAATTGCCAGATAGAGGAATATGAATCCTTAGCGGTACAGCGAGGGTTGCAATGGACGAAGTAGATATAGTTACCCCCTACGTTACTGAATTGCTCAAAATACAGCAATCTACGGGTTCTATTATGCACGCACTGAAATCCTCTAGCAAAGGCTATTGTGGCTTTGGAGAGGCGTACTTTTCGACTGTGAATTTTCATAAAACGAAAGGGTGGAAACTGCATCGAAAAATGACATTGAATATAGTCGTTCCTTATGGAGATATCAGATTTATTGTGCATGATGGTAAGCTCCGTAACGAGAAAGCTCTCATTGAGCCACTGATTGATGTGGTCCTGGGAGATAGTAACTACAGTCGGTTAACGGTTCCACCTGGCTATTGGGTGGCATTTCGTGGAGTTGGAGAAAATATTAATATTTTAATGAATGTCGCTAATATCCAACATGATCCAGATGAGGCTGTTAACAGAGACCTAAATAATTTCTACGTTAAGGGAGGTGAAAGTTTTGAGTGAAATACGATTATCTAAGTCTTGTATTGGTGAGGCTGAAAAAATAGCCGTGAATCGTGTTCTAGATCGCGGGTTTTTTGGTATGGGTCAAGAAGTTAAAGAGTTCGAGCGAGATCTAACAAATTTTTTCGGAAAGACTGCTATCTGTGTGGTTAATGGAACGGCAGCACTGCAGTTAGCGTTGGAAGCTGTTGGAGTAGGTCCGGGGGACGAAGTGCTGGTGCAATCGCTTACTTATGTCGCTAGCTTTCAGGCAATTAGAGCCACTGGCGCAACCCCCGTTGCTTGTGATGTCGACTCTACGAACCTGTGCTTAGACCTAAATGATGCAAAAAATAAAATTAGCATTCGAACTAAAGCTATTATGCCAGTCCATTATGCCGGAGGGGTAGGAGACTTGAACGCAATCTATGATTTCGCAAAGGCTCACGGGTTACGAGTGATTGAGGATGCTGCTCATGCGTTTGGCACCACTTATAATGGTGCAAAAGTCGGTGCTCTAGGAGATATATGTTGCTTCAGTTTCGATGGTATTAAAAATATAACGTCAGGTGAGGGAGGGTGTATTGTAACCTCTGACCAAAATATTCTGAGGCAAATAAGAGATTCTAGGTTGCTTGGGGTGGAGGGTGATACAGAAAATCGCTTTACAGGCGGTAGAACTTGGGATCCCGATGTCAAAATGCAAGGTTGGCGTTATCATATGAGTGATCTTATGGCGGCGATAGGTAAAGTACAGTTAGCTAACTTTGATGATCATAGGTCTAGACGACAGCAGCTTGCACAAAGTTATGTTCATTATTTAAAAAGCGTACCTTATATATCAATATTTGAGCACGATTATAATAATGTTGTCCCACATATATTTGTAGTAAAACTAGACGTGGGGACAGATAGGGAGGCTCTAAGGCAACACCTTTCCGAAAATGGTATCCCGACGGGCATTCATTACAAACCCAATCATTTGTTAACTTATTTTGCTAGAAAAAACCAAGGTGAATTCCTCGTTACAGATAAGTTATACCCTACGCTATTAACCTTACCGCTCCATCCTGATCTTTGTGACGAAGATGTAAGATATATCGTGGAAGTTTTACATCAAGGGTTAAGCGATGCTAAATGAGCCACTAGTAAGTATTATCATGAATTGTTATAACGGAGAAAGTTTTTTAAGGGAAGCTATTGATTCTGTAGTAAGTCAGACGTATTCAAACTGGGAGATTATTTTCTGGGATAATGCATCTATTGATAATAGCTATGTTATTGCAAAATCCTATGGTTCAAAAGTAAAATGCTTTAGGGCGGGGCACAATACTTCTCTCGGAGAGGCGCGTGTCAAAGCGGTTGAGCAAGCTACTGGAGATTGGCTGGCGTTTCTAGATGTTGACGATGTTTGGTTGCCCCGAAAGCTCGAGTTACAATTAGATGGACTTGCGACAGGTGACTACCTCTTGAGCTATGGTGGTATCAATGAAGTAGATAAGGAATTGAATGTTGTCAGAGAGCTTCGTCCTAGGTGGAAGAGCGGGTTACAACTTAGGAGTCAGTTACTTTATTTCGAAATAAATTTAGTAACTTCGATGGTGGATCGTAAAAAATTATTACAGTTAGGGTTGAACTTTGATCCTAGCATGCAAGCTTCTGAGGAATATAATCTTTATATGAAACTTCTTCCTCATGGGGCTGTCTATGTTTGTGACGACATTATTGCTCTATATAGAGTACATGGTGGGTCTCTTACCTATCAAAAAGTCGATCGTTTAGCTTTAGAAAGAAGGCTTACATTAAGCGCTTTAGCTGCATCTGCGCCTCTAGTCTCTAAAATGGATGAATTTGTAATAGCTACCCGTCAGGCAGATTATTATGAAGCCTGTGCGCTCATGCATAAAAAATATTTTTCTGCGGCCAGAGCTCTTATTATAAAACATACCTTATCTCCTCTTTTTGCTGGGCTTTATGTACTTACCTTTATTCCTAGCTTGTGGCGTTTTTGTCATAACCCATTAGTCAAAAAAAGGCTGTCAACTTTGCTTGGGTTGAACTAATGAGAATATTTCTGTTATTTTTTGGTGTATGGGCATTACCTCTGACCTCAGCATTTTGGTACGAGTCTCCTTACAGCATTGGATTGTCTTTATTATCACAGTTTTATATGGCAGTGCTTGTAGCGACAGTCTTTATATTTAGTTTATTGCTATCTTTTATATTTAGGAAAAAACCTTCTATAGATGTTATTAAATCTCGATTTAGTGAACATAAAGCCATTAGGTTCCAGTCTAGCTGTATCAAGATCTGGTTCTGCATTTTTGTTGTCGAATTCATTGCGTCTGGTGGTGCGCCTATAATGTGGGACTCTAATAGGGGTTATGGGGACTTTGGCGTTTCTACATTACACGGTTTTTCGAATATGCTTCGTGCGATGATATTTGCACATTTTGTGCTCTTTCGATGCTTGAATTTTCAGATGAGTAAGCGTATTACTGTGTTAAGTATCTTGCCTTTGCTGATGGCTTTGTTTGTGGAGCAGTCCCGGGGTGCTTTTGTTATGACAGGGTGTTTTGCTTTGGGCCCTATACTATTATTTCTGCGTCCTACTGTATGGAAAACACTGAGAATAATAGTGTGGGTTCCTGTCTTAGTTATGACTCTTTCTGTGTTTCAATTTTTACGATATGCGGATTCACCGGTAGATGAATTATTGTCCATTGCTGATTTTGTCAGCGATTATGACTCAGCTAACGAAAAATTATTAATGCCAGTCTTTAATTATATTGCTACTCCAGCTTTAAATGCTGGTCTAACAATAGATGAGTCACCTCTAATTAATTTTACTCCAAATTATTCTATACAGGGTTTAGTTCCGTCTCCAGTTAGGGCTTTGATTTGGGATATGGAGGCAGGTCAAAAAGATTATGGTGAATTGGTCAGCGACGCTTTTAATACTTCAACGTTTATTACTCCATTTGTTCGGGATTTTGGTGTTATTGGTTCTGGACTATTTTTCATTATCTTTTTCTTTATGTGCACATTTACGTATAACAAAGCCAAGTGTGGAAGTATTGTCAATATTGTCCGGTTACCACCTTTGTTAATGTGTGTGGCACTTTCATTCTTTACTAGTTATGTAACCAGCTTGGTGACGGTCCTTTATATAGTTATATCTGGACCTGTTGCTAGGAGAATGATGCACTCACGACCAGTGAGAGATCCCTCAGCCCTAAATATGGAATTGGTCAAGCTATAAAAAGTATTGATAATATGGAATTTTTTTTTCCTCCAAAGTATTAAAATAACGGGATTATTTATGATTACATTTGAAAATAAAACTTTGCTGATTACAGGTGGGACAGGCTCTTTTGGCAATGCGATACTGAGAAGATTTTTATCCACTAGTATTAAAGAAATTAGAGTATTTTCAAGGGATGAATTAAAGCAAGATAACATGAGAAAACTTTATAATCATGACAAATTAAAGTTTTATATCGGTGATGTGAGGGACACCAACTCGATTGATGATGCTATGCATGGTGTGGATTTTGTTTTTCATGCAGCTGCTCTAAAGCAGGTCCCTTCATGTGAGTTTTATCCAATGCAAGCGGTAAAAACCAACGTAATTGGTACTGAAAATGTTTTGAACTCCGCGATAAAGGCGGGCGTAAAAAAAGTCCTTGCGTTAAGTACGGATAAGGCGGTTTACCCAATTAATGCTATGGGTGTTAGTAAAGCGATGATGGAAAGGGTGGTTGTAGCTAAAGGGCGCAGTGAGACAGGGACCATGATTGCGTGCACTCGGTATGGCAATGTTATGGCTAGCCGTGGATCTGTGATACCGCTATTTATAAATCAAATACGTAACGGTAAACCAATTACAATAACTGATCCAGAGATGACAAGATTCATGATGAGCTTGGATCAGGCTGTTGAGCTAGTATTATTTGCTTTTGAGAATGGAATTAGTGGGGATGTTTTTGTACAGAAAGCACCGGCTGCTACAATCAAGATGTTGGCCAAGACAGTTTCCAAAGTTCTAGGCAAACCTGGCCATGAAATTAAGACTATTGGAACTAGACATGGCGAAAAACTTTATGAAACACTTCTAACCAAGGAAGAGATGGTCAAGGCTGTCGATATGGGTAACTATTATAGGATTCCAGCTGACAATCGTGACCTTAATTATAATAAGTTCTTTGAAGAAGGAGAGGAGGTAATCACTCAAGCAGGTGAATACCATTCTCATAATACTCATAGATTAGATGAAGATGAATTAACTGATCTTCTTCTTGGTCTTACAGAAATTCAAGACGACTTAAAGGAATTTGAAGCTTATGACTAAAATTAAAGTAATGACGATAGTAGGAACTAGGCCAGAAATAATTAAGCTTAGTGAAGTAATGAAAGAGTTAGACCGACACGTTGATCACACTATCGTTCATACTGGGCAGAATTATGATTACGAACTTAACGGAGTATTTTTTGAAGATTTAAATATCAGAAAACCAGATATATTTTTAGAAGCGGTTAAAGGTACACCATCAGAAACTATTGGAGATATTATTGCTAAGTCGGATCGTGTATTTAGAGAAATAAAACCTGATGCTCTACTGATATATGGAGATACCAATAGTTGTTTAAGTGTGATTTCCGCTAAAAAACTAAAAATACCAATATTTCATATGGAAGCCGGCAATCGATGTTTTGATCAGAGAGTGCCGGAGGAGATCAATAGAAAAATTGTTGACCATTTAAGCGATATCAATCTTCCACTTTCTGAGCAGGCTAGAGATTACTTGATAGCTGAAGGAATAAGACCTGAGACAATTATTAAAACAGGCTCACCAATGAGAGAAGTATTGAATGCTAACATGGAAAAAATTAATTCGAGTGACATATTAGAGAGAGAAGACCTTCAAGCAAAAAAATATATAGTCATGAGCATTCATCGAGAGGAGAATGTTGATTCACCCTCCAATTTCACCGATTTATTGGAGTCAATTGACGCATTGACTAATAAATATGAAATGCCGATAGTTATTTCTACTCACCCAAGAACACGAAAAAAACTGGATGAGATAGGGTACCAGAATAAAAATCCTTTAATCAGATTTTCTAAACCTTATGGGTTTCATGATTATAACAACCTCCAGATGAACGCATTTTGTGTTATTTCTGATAGCGGGACGATTGCTGAAGAAGGTTCAATTCTTAATTTGCCCGCCGTCACGATACGTCAGGCGCATGAAAGGCCCGAAGGAATGGATGAAACCACTGTTATTATGTCGGGATTAAGTAAAACCAGAGTGATAGATTCTGTGGAGATTGCTACTAGCCATAATTCTGAAACCGTCAGGGCTATCAAGCCAGTTAAGGATTATGAGGCAGATAATGTTTCAAAAAAAATACTGCGGATCATTGTTTCATATATTGATTACGTAAACCGAACAGTTTGGAAAAAGCATCTATGAAAATTATGATCTTGGGATCAACAGGTATGATAGGTCATAAGATTCACCAAGTTCTTTCGCGTAACAAAGCCCTTAGCTTATTTAATATCTCTAAATCGCAACTTAATCACGAAACAATAATATTGGATCTACGAAACCTTGACGAACTTCAATCCGTCATGCACAAGATAAAGCCAGATATTGTAGTAAATGCTGCTGGAATTCTAATTGAGGACTCAGAACTTAGGCCACTAGAATCAGTTTATTTGAATGCAGTGCTTCCGCTTACGCTAAGTGATCTATCTAAGAAGCTGGAGTTTAAATTAATACAAATATCTACTGACTGTGTATTTTCGGGCAAGAGTGGGCCTTATTCGGTGTCTGACATTAAAGATGCCAACAGCATATATGGTAGGACCAAGGCTCTAGGGGAAGTACATGAAAAGTCCAACCTAACTATTAGGACCTCAGTTATCGGACCTGACTTAAAGTCAGATGGTAAAGAGTTATTTAACTGGTTTATGAATCAATCTGGTGCAGTAAATGGTTTTTGTCGATCCATATGGTCAGGCGTGACTACTCTAGAGTTAGCAAAATGTGTTGAGTATTGCATATTTAACGAAACTATAGGTTTCAAACATTTAACTTCTGGGACGGCAATTTCAAAATATGATTTACTAAAGACGATTAATCAACAATCGGGTAAAGGGTTAGTAGTTAAAAGGGTTGACGGTCCGTTTAGCAATAAGGTGCTGCTTGCTGAGAACTCTTTTTTTTACACCGAGCCACAGAGTTACTGCTTATTGATCAAAGATATGATTGCCGATATTTGTGATTCTACGATTTACCCGCATTATGAATTTCATAATATTTAAGTTTGTAGCGAGAATTAGCTTTGATGGTTTTCGACGGATATCGCTAAAAAAATATTTAAGTTATCTGGAGTAATATTTAGCCATTTAATAAGTCAGGCTAAAAAATGTTCGGTTGAGGCAAAACTTTTATATCCATAAGGATTATGACGAAGTTTGTCAGCGCCTTTTTAACGCGATTAATATTGGAAGCTATATCCAGCCGCATCGACATTTCCGTGATAATAGAAAAGACATGCTGGCATCGATAATTATGTGCAAAAACATTATGAGTATTGTTGCCCTGACTTTAATCCAGCTGCTTAGAGTCAGTTAATTAAAAAGTACCATTGAAATAGAATTTTTCATTATGACTATCATGAATCACAAAAAATTATACGTCGTTTCGGAGTTTGTTGACGAGAAAACAAATTCGACAGGCTATTTTTGGTTTAAGATAATAAAAGGGCTTTCAGAGCAACTTGACGATATTAATGTTATCTCTCTTGATCAGAGTTGCCAAAACGCGGTCTGCCAGAATAACAAAGTGGTCTATCTGCCGGTTAAAGATGCAATATTTTCAGTAAGTGGAGGTTTTGTTGGAAAGTTATTAGATAATATTGTTTTATCATTTAAATTTTCTCTTAAGATATTTAGATTTGTAAGAAATAAGGATGTTGTCTTCTCAGGAACGAATCCATCTATACTAGTTTTATTTATAGCGGTATTAAGGCCTCTGATTAGGTTCAGATGGGTTCTTCTTGTGAATGATGTTTTCCCAGAGAATTTAGTACCTGCTAAATTACTATCTAGCGAGTCTTTTATATTTAAAATTATTAGATACTTATTTGACTGTGCGTATAGACGGGCTGACAGGATTATTGTGATTGGCAGGGATATGCAAAAGCTTGTAGACAAAAAAACCGACAATATGGGTAGGACCCGTTATATACCCAATTGGGTTGATCTAGATGATATTTCTGTTGTTTCAAAAAACACTTATCAGCCCTTTTCCCAAAAGAGCTTCGAGGATAAAGTTGTATTCCAGTTCTTCGGTAATATGGGGGTCGTGCAAGGCCTTGATATCTTGCTCGCGGCGATAGCCAAAACAAACAACACGAAGGCTAAGTTTGTTTTTATTGGTAGTGGTGCTGGCATCGATCTTGTTGCCGAATTCATCAAGAAAAATCCTATCCAGGATGTTGAACTGCACCCACCTATCTCTTTTAAAGATAATAACGTAGGGCTTAATGCCTGTGATATTGCAATGGTAAGTTTAGCTCCAGGCATGAGTGGATTGGCTGTACCCAGTAAAGCATATTTTTCTTTGGCTGCCGATAAACCTATCTTTGTCATTGGAGATCTAGATGCTGAACTCGATTTACTATTAGAAGAAAATGAAGGCATTGGCTGGTATTGTTCATCATATAGTACTGGCGATATTGCAAAAATGCTTGATAATATATGTGATTTGGATCTCTCTAAATATCGAAATAAACCCAGAAGTATCATCAAAAATAAATACAGTTATGATTCTTCTATCTCGCAGTATCTTAAGATACTTAACGAATTAGGCTGATAAGGTAAAACGTTTCTAAAGCGGAGCTTTTTTATTGTGGTTAGAGGAATGCGAAAAAAAATCTTAGTCACTGGTTCCACTGGTTTTGTTGGAACAGAACTATGTCATGAGTTGCAGCATACTGAGTATTTTATTTCGAATACCGTTAGAGATTGCTCAAAGCTAATTCCAGGGCTAGACAATATTGTCATTCCGAGCTTTTCGTCAGATACTGACTGGAGTCATGCTCTTGAGGGATGTGACACAATTATTCACTTGGCGGCGCGTGCGCATATACTGAACGATAGCTGTACGGATCCACTATCAGCCTTTAGATTAACAAATACATCAGCAACCCTAAACTTAGCCGAGCAAGCAGCTGCATGTGGCGTCTCTCGATTCATTTTTTTAAGTTCTATAGGCGTCAATGGTAGTAAAACTGCCGAAAAGATATTTCATTACAATGACTCACCGTCTCCGCATTCACCATATGCTGTCTCCAAATTCGAGGCTGAAATAGGACTGAGAGAAATCGCAGAAAGAACCAATTTGGATGTCGTTATAATACGTTCTCCGGGCATCTATGGCAGAAACGCACCTGGCAATTTTGGTCTTCTTGTAAAATGTATAAGATACGGACTCCCGATTCCTGTTGGTTCCATTCGCAATAAGCGTAGTCTAGTTTCGGTTGAAAACATCGTTAGTTTTATTATTGCTTGCGTCGAGCATAAAGCTGCAGCTAACGAGTTGTTTCTTATTAGTGACGGTGAGGATTTATCAACGGTCCAGCTTTTGAATGTATTGGGAAAGCTTGTCGGTAAAAAGCCTGTTATTTTCAGATTTTCTTTGAAATTTCTTAGGTTCTTATTTATGCATTTAGGAAAGACAAAAGCTGGGGAGAGTTTGATGGAGAATTTGCAGTTAGACAGTAAGCGATCACGAGACCTGTTAAATTGGACTCCGCCTTTCAGCCCCAAGAAATTAATTGAAAAATTTGATTAGATTATTTTTAAAATGATTAGATTTATAAATTTAGTATTTAGTTTGTTAATTGCCTTTATTCTCGTGCTACCGATTCTTTTGATATCAATTCTAATATTCTTAAAAGATAGAGAATATCCTCTGTATTTTTCTTCCAGAATAGGAAAGAATAATAAAACCTTTCTGATGCCTAAGTTTAGGACTATGCGCTCAAATACTCCTCAAAAGCCTACTCATTTATTAACAAATCCAGACGATTATCTGCTTTCTACAGGACGTTTTTTAAGGAAATATAGTTTAGATGAGTTCCCTCAGATAATTTCAATCATAAAAGGTGACATGGCATTTGTAGGCCCTAGGCCGGCTTTATTTAATCAATATGATTTAATTCGTCAAAGAGATCAGAAAGAGATAAGTCAATTAAAACCAGGCATTACTGGATGGGCTCAAGTCAATGGAAGAGATGAACTATCTATTGAAGAGAAGGTTCAATATGATGCAGAGTATTTAAGGAGGGCTTCCATGAGTTTTGATATCTATATAATTTGGCTAACCATCATCAAGGTTATAAAAAAAGATGGAATTTCTCATTAAATAAATATAGCGTATCTACTGATTTATGAATCTAAAAAAATCTTTATTATCAACCTCAAGAATAAATAAAAAGCTTCTGGCTTTGCTTAGTGATTTTCTTTCAATGTCTTTCGCTATACTTTTAGCACTTGTTGTCAGTGATGTAGAATTTCAGTTTATAAATCTTGCAGAATTCTTAAGATTAGCCTGTATGCCCTTACTATGCGTAATTACATTTTGGTATTTTGGTGTTTACAGTTCGGTAGTTAGGTATATAGATGTTTCTGTAATATTTATTCTTGCTAGAGCTATTTTTTTTGGTTTTGTTTTAGGTCTTATTAGTAAGTATCTATATATTTATTTATTAAGTTATTTTATCCCTAGAACTTCTGATTCTCTAATCACCTTTGAGGGTTGGTTAGTAGGTTTTATTACTTTTTCTTTTTTAATAATTACCTCGAGATTAACGGCTCATTTTTATTTATCAGACAGGGTGTCTGAGAAAAGAGTAGTAATTTATGGAGCAGGGTCTGCCGGCATACAATTAGCAGGTGCATTAAGGGTTAGTAAGGAAATGGAACCCATTGCCTTTATTGATAGCAGCCCTTTCTTGCAGGGAACCTACTTAGGAGGGATTAAAGTCTTACACCCTAAGAAGTTAGAGCGACTTGCTTTGAGGGGAAAAGTAGACGAAGTTCTTATAGCAATGCCATCTGCCTCTAAATCATCCCTAAGAAATCTTCTTAAAGAAATAGAAAATTATTCAGTTAAAGTTAGGATTATACCAGGTCTTGCAGAGTTGGCCGAAGGAAAGGTCTTGGTTTCAGAATTAAAAGAAGTTGATGTCTCAAATTTGCTTGGTAGGCTGGAAGTTGAAGCAAACCAAGGTTTAATTGATAGAAATATAGCTCAAAAAGTAGTGCTCATTACAGGCGCAGGAGGTTCTATAGGCTCGGAAATATCAAGACAGGTATCAAGAAATAAGGCAAGCAAGGTTATTCTTTTGGATGCCAATGAATATGCTCTTTATTCGATAAAGAACGAAATAGAAAACCTTTTACCCGAAACAGAGTTACATGCTGTGCTTGGCAGCATAACTAACAAGAAAAGAATAACTGAAGTCTGTAAGGCTTTTGCCGTTGATACTGTCTATCATGCTGCTGCTTATAAACACGTTCCTTTAGTTGAAGAAAATCCTTTTGAAGGAGTTTTCAATA